>Ga0115851_100745_pt1 | contig 15777 bp, 13 predicted proteins | sample InSIn2gowninarea_FD_83865 | JGI IMG/M metagenome (GOLD analysis project Ga0115851, IMG submission 83865)
GCTTATTAAAACATAAATATCAGTATTTGGTTCTAAAATGTCTAAAAAAAAAAAAAAAGAATTCTGCACCCATTAAGCCCTAAGAAAGCTATACTATGACTCATGAAGGGGAAGAATTGCAACATGATATATAATATCCAAGTGACAAGTTCTTTATGATAACAAAGCCATCGATACCATACAAACTAATTGGATTCTAAATGTAAAGATGCAATATGTACCTTTTGCGTGTTTTGCACATCATGGAGATCAAAAATATTGCTATGTAGTATCCATGTTACTGAATCATTTCCATTAAAATTCCTCATATTAATCTTGGAATGTGTCGAGTATCAAACCCAATATGGGAGTCTATAAAATCATAATTCATTTTCCTTTTTTTCTCCTCATGAGTTTCATGGAATACCTTTTCACCATTAGGAAACATTTCTTGTAATAACTTTGTCAAACCTTCCATGTCTGCTTTTATTTCTGCTTTTAAATCATTCATGTCACCTTTTATTTCTGCTTTCAAACCACCCATGTCACATGTTAAGTCATTCATGTCCCATTTTAGTTCATCCTTAGTTGTTCTTTGTCAGAGCGAAATTTGTTGCACTTGGTCCCGTAATTTTTATATATCATGTTGCAATTCTTCCCCTTCATGAGTCATAGTATAGCTTTCTTAGGGCTTAATGGGTGCAGAATTCTTTTTTTTTTTTTTGAGACATTTTAGAACCAAATACTGATATCTATGATTTAATAAGCCTTTTGAATCACTTCAAATTGATTTTTCAAACAAAAGTTATGAAATTTTTTAAAAAATTCACACCTTTCCTTCTTTTTAGGAGTTCAATATTGAAACTATTTTATGTCTTTAATTTCAGATATCCAATGTCTAAAATTTCTTCTTTCTAACCCCACAAGTCATACTGAGATTGGATTCTTCAAGAAAAAGTTATGCGCAATCTCTGACGATGAGTTGATTACAAACTGGTTCAGAAGAGCTAACTTGTATGGAGTGCCACGTGTCATTGTTTCAACCTTCAGCCCTGAAAATGATACATGAAAAACTAAATTGTGTTCAATTTCAATCACTTCTTACAAAATTCAAATTTGATGCTTGGAGAGAAAGATATGACGATTTTCCCTAAATCGCCTTTTTGAGATTGAATTCTAGAGCCTCCAAAAGCCCTAACTTCCTCAAATCATATCTTTGAAAATATAGCGAAACAAAATCTTAAATTTGTATACAAAGTTTCCCAATATTTTTGATCCATGTGGTTTCACTTTTAGCATCTGATGCCTCATATAAAAAAAGTTATAGTGAAAATTCTGAGACGACCTGTTTGAAAAAGCGAAACCCTAGAATCCAAAATGTTGATACCAAACATTATGCAATCAGCTCACAAAATAGAAGAAAAGATAGATCAATGACTTAAAAATTAGCCTTTTTGAGGGGGGGAATTTCTTTAAATTACATAAATGAACAATTCTTGGATAATATAAATGATGAAACCTCTTTGGTATATATAGGAGTCTAAGGGGTCACAATATAATCAGAGCCTACATAACAATGATAATGTAAGGGCACAACAATAACAATAAGGGCTACACTAACAATAACAATAAGGGAATACACTAGTATTATAGGGACCTAACAAAGTAGTGTATGAAACCCATGTCCTTCATTTCAATTTCCCTTGAAAGATCCTCCATGCAAGACCTAATTAGCTACTCATAACCAATCAAAATTAAAGCATCAACATATAAGACAATAATAAGTAATTTGCATTCTATCAATATGTGATTTATATTTGCATCTCATTAACTTTTGGTGAACCCAAAACCAGTAAGAGAATTGTCGATCCTTGTGTACCAAGCACAAGGTGCATGTTTGAGACCGTACAATGGTCACTTGAGTCTGCACACATGAAACTCCTGATCAAATGTATCAAAACCTTTTGGATGCTCGATGTACACCTCCTCTTCAATAAATCCATTGAAAAATGTTTTCTTTACATCCATATGGTGGGTCTTCAACCCTATTTGCGCATCCAGTGCAAAAATTGATCTAATGGATAAGTACCTTGCTACAAGAGAAAAGGTCTCCTCATTGGCAATTTCCTCAACTTCAGAGTACCCCTTGGCCACAAATCTGGCCTTATATTTCTCCATGCTTCCATCTATTGCCTACTTCACCTTGAAGATCCATCTTGAACCCAGTACTAATTTCTCTGTTGGTCTTGGGACCACTTACCTAACATTATTATTTACAATGGATTCGTATTCCTCCACCATTCCATCAACCCAAATAGGTTGCTCTATTTCTCATTTTTCGTGTAGTAAGGTCCATCAAAAGTATGCAACATAGGTACTCCTTGGATGAGGAATCAAATTTTGCATCCAACAAGTACGTCCGCTTGAAATTTGAATAAAACCTTAGGGAGATAAGTTGAAAATACGAGTTGAAAAAGTAGTTTTATTATTTTATTAGTTTTTAATCTTTTTACTTTTTTAATCCAAAAATGGTAAAACATCCCCCATTGTTAACATCATAATCTTGAATCCTATTGGTTCTTATAAAGTTTATTTTGGTTGTACATTTTTCTTAGGAGGCCCATTTTAGACCTCAAAATTCTCGTAATGAAGAGTTTCGGTCCCATGGATATTGGTGACAATGTGATCCCATACTCCCTCCAATATTATTATCATCACCTTGGCTACATCTTTCTTCCATTAGGTTAGTTTATGGGAATCAAATTCCACTACTTTTGCAACATCTCTCTTGATGTATTCTAGTAATCCATTGTCATCCAATACTACCTCCATGCAATGAAATTGGAGATGTATTCCAAGACATACTCTAGCCTCAACCAGTGGAAGGTCATCTTTCCAACTTTGAAGGGATCCTACTACACTGAACTACAAATTCAAATCTCCTTAGAAACAACTTCGAATTTCTTGCTCTAATGTGAATTTTGCTCTGATACCATGTAGAAATTATGGTGTATATTTGCAATTGTTCATGAATTTTAATCAAAATAACAACACACAAACCTATTCTATTGTGCTACGAAATTAAATTCACAATTTAGAACACTAATCACAAACATGCAATGATAAATAACACACATACACACATTATTTTTCTAGGGGAAAATAATCTACTAAAAACCCCAGTGTTTGCTTGCATTAATATGATGAATAGAGATGTATTACAATTGCTTTGCTCAACTGAGTAGAACTTGTAAGTGAATAACTGATCTCTCTCTTGACTGAAAAGTTATAACTTAGTCAATTTATGCCTCTACTTGAGCCCTTATTTCCTTGCATAATTCCTTGAGAAATTAGGCACCTATTATTTCATAATTTCTCCAAAATATATTGCACAATTCCCAAGGTTGATCATCTGACTACATGAAACGCTTGTACATTCAAAAATAGTCCAAAATTGATGTTACATTGCCTTGGAATCTCCACCACAACTGGGGAACTTGAATTCTCTACATGCACTAGCTATTTTGGGTTGATTGATTAGTTAACTAGATGATCACTAAGTTTCACTGAATTCCCACTGCATCACTGGCCTTCCACTAGTTCCTACAATAGTTGGAACTAGTTTAACTGAAAACAACTTGAAATAACTGACCATGATTGCTACAAATTAACAATCACACATGCTTAACTGAACTTTAACTCTTCTAACTATAATTCACTGAGTAAACTGAGTGACACAAGCCATGTCACTCAAGTTAACTGCATCCAAGTTGTTTGTTAATGTGGAAATTTGAATTTTCTCAATTTAATCAAGGCAAAATCAAATTGAGAATTTATTGTTGCATTTTTCAACAGTCATATATTATGATACTTAATTGGTGCTTTATATAGTAAATATTATAAATAGAACATGTATTCATGCGACATTAAATATGCTAAAGAATAGATCTTAAAATGCTTTTGTTGAACCTCCTTTCACATATACTTTAAATAAAATGACGCTCAATTTTAGTTAAATATATTGTGTCCATATCTTTCATGAAATTTTTAATGCCCCTTTTTATTTGTAATCCTAGTACAATGACATGATGTTGGGTGTGGAGCCTGATTATATTTTGTATTCAAAAGTATCGCCACATTGGAACCCAGTTCAAAATCGGGCGGCAACACCGCCCATAGAATATTTGTTGCAGGGGGGGTCCAGGGGGGTGGCTGCAACCTTTCGGGAGCCCCTTCTGGTGGGGAGATCGGAGGTAGCACCCCCGAAGCTAAGAATAGATGTAAAATTGCCTTGTAAAATGTTGTAATTTCGTAGTCAATCCGGGTCATTCATTAGGCGAAGATCTGATAGTAAAAGTTATTTTAATTTAGGGTTTTTTGCCCTAGAAGGCAACCCCTTGTTATATATGAGGGAATTGTATTGCGTCTATGGAGATCTGTATTCTAAGTGAGGAAGAGAGAGGAGATTGAGAGCAAAGAGAGAATTACAATGAATCTACTGTAGGTTGTATCTCTTTAGTTTGCTGGATAATATAAAAGAAAGGAATGGCTATTTCTCCATGGACATAAGCTAAACTAGATGAACCACGTATATCTGTGTTTGTCTTTTTTTATGTGTTTTTTGTGTTTATATTTCTGCAATATTTTATGTGTTCCATTGCTCTGTAATATATAATTTTCCAACACATGACACAAGTATTATGAATCATGGATGATGATTATGAAAACTGATGCACTATGCTATTTTTCTGTTTTTTCTTTTTCTTTTCAAATTTATTTAACTAATGATCTAATTAAATATTAACGAAAATTCTAATAGCATTAATTATTTTCTATCAACAAATGAGGTAAAAAAGGTCCAAGTTATGCAAATAATGTATCTTCTTATCTTATCTAAAGGAGCAAAGGAGCACACAAGGAAAGAGTAAAGTCACTAAAAGGCGAATTTTTGAGTCATCCATATATTAATGTTTACATCACATTCCTTAACGGTTAGAGGAAAATCATTTCCATAAGTCACAAGTGCATATGCCTATGACCCTTTGTTTGTTTCTATACAATGTGAATTCATTAAAAAAATCCTTCCACCAAATACATCTTTTATGTCTATGTGGTTTTCACATGATTCGCAATGGAACTTTTGATATCATTGGGTCCTAGATTAATGGGAGAATACATGATTGTGGATCTTAAGGGGTGTGCACTAATATACAACTTATTTAACCAGCCCCTACAAAAGCCACCACCATGCACATCCTCCACAATCCTCCCCATTCCCTCCCTGATCAATACCTTATTCTAAACATTGTTACTCACTTGTAAATTTAACCAAAAAACAATGAAAATAACTAAAGATTCAACATTATACTCATTATATCAAATGTTCATATAGAATATACTAGCACAACCATGTTACAGGTGGTTGATATACATTGATCAACACCCTACAATACACTACCCATAATCTTTCATAGAATATATAGTCTCTAATTTAAATATTTCATTTGATCTTATATAATATTATTGTAAAAATAATATTAGCAATGGTCACCTATTAGAAGAGATAGAGAAATCCATATACAATGGCATGCATGAAAACACATTATCAATCATAGGTGCTTCCAAGAGAAAATGGAAATTAGAAGAGGAAGTTTCTCTATGAGAAGGTGTGGGGAAGTATGTTGTGAGGAAATGGAAAACCGTTTTAAAGGACACAACTTTCTTTCTTTGCCTCATAGCTAGACATGAAGGACAAATTACATAGGTGTCAATTCAAGTGACCAAGGTTCTAAGACTACCAGACAGAAACCATTGTTATTGTGCTTGTTTCCTAAGATTCTCCTTTTTCTCCTACATTTCTTACTATTGCAATGTACATAAACTCTGAATCAATAATATCCTTAGCACATATCATTACTTATTCTCCTAAGAGCACTTCAAAAAATGCTAGAAATCATTCACCAAGGTGCAATTGTTATGACATAATTTTAGAATGCCTCACAAAATTAGGGGAATTTTGAGGTCTAGGGTCTCCTAAGGAAATTATAAAATAACAGTCACAAATAATAAAATAAAATTACATTACATTATCATATTTGAAAGGGAGAAAAGAAAAAACTATTTTTTCAACTCATATTTTCAACTTATCTCCAAATGGGTTTACTCAATTTTCAAGTGAAAACACTTATTGGATGCGTAATTTCATTCTTCATCCATGGCGTACCCATGTTGCATACTTTTGATGGACCCTACTACACGAAAAATAAGAAATATATGAAAAATGTGATTGCAATCACGTTTTTCATGCAGCAGAGTCCATCAAAAGTAACCAACATGGGTACTACTTGGATGACGAATTAAAATTTTCATCCAACAAGTACTCCCGCTCGAAATTTGAGTAAAACCTTAAAGAGATAAGTTGAAAATACGAGTTAAAAAAGTAGTTTTATTATTTTTAATTTTTTTACTTTTTTACTCCAAAAATAGTGAATCATCCCCATTGTTGACATTATCATCTTAAATATAATTGATTATTATAAAGTTTATTATGATTGTACATTTTCTTAGGAGACCCATTTTAGAGTTCAAAATTTCCCTAATAATTGAAAGAGAAAATAAATATACTTATTAAACATTTATTTAATGTGTTTGAACAAGTTCTAATCCTGGATAACCTCAATTGTTTTATTTTTCTCAACCTCTCTAATACCTTTATACAAGTATGAACAAATAAAAGCATTAGTAGAAAAAAAAATATCGAATTAAGAAAAAACAAAATAAATAAAAACTACTCAAACATCTTACCATAATTAAAAATATTTAACATTACAAAAGAAAAACAAAACAACAAGAAACAAATAATCAAAAATTAAGTTTTAAATCCAATTTCATCCTTTTGTTTTTAACAATAATAAAAACTATTCTGTATATTAAATATTTACTATCTACTTAATATAAAACCTATATTCTAAAATCCTATTCCTAAAATAAACCCTAATTCTAAAATAAAGATACCTCATATACATATTAATATAATTAATATAATTAAGCCTCATAAAATAACTTATTAGCCCTTACCATATCTAAGATACCTATTAATATAATTAAGACTCATAAAACATCTTATTAGCCCCTGCCCATGCCATTCAGGCAGTGTGCAGTGGACTATAGTAATCATTTTTTATTATAGCTCCCTCTTATAAAATTACCAAAAACATATAAGAAGAATCAATAGAAAGTTTTGCACCATTTCCACCAAAAGCATCATGAATCATAATTTCATGAAGTACTTGGTTTACATAATTTGAGTATGAGCATGATTTAATTACATAAAAAAGTTGCTTAGAAAATACACACGTATTGTGATAATACCTTTTGATGTCAAAGTTAGAATTAATTGTGCAAATTTTACTTAACATAGCTCAGCATCCCACAACGGTATAACTTAGTAAGTATACTAATTCACAAATTAATAAGAGTTTTCTTTAGGAATTTTTTATAGTGTTACAAGTAAATCGTGTTGTATGTGAAGAGGCAGTGATTCTATTTTTTTTTTAAATAATTATTTCATTAAATTTAAAGTAGGATTCAGGGCGAGAGTCATATAATCATATAATCATTGATAGTACTAAAATTAGTGTTGTGGTTATCACATGAAAAAAGTTAGTGGTGGTGTTATCAAATGAAAAAATCAAAGATTTGAGAGCGTTCTTCTGCATCTATTCCCTGAGTCATGTTCAAGAGTTTCATCTATTATAATTGACTCAGAAACTTTAAATACAAATTATTATGCTCGTTCTCCCCTTTGCTAATGCTATTTTTATCCAATGAACGATCTAGTGATACCTGAGTCTCCTTAATTTGATTAAAATGTAATTCTGGCTTTGAAATTTCTAATTTTTCTTGCAGAAGTATGAGGAAAACCCTTTTTTGTTTTTTTTCTAAATTAAGGGTCAGTTGGATGGAAAAATGATTAATTTATAGAGATGTTATCACTAAAACGGTATAAAAAATTTGATAAGATTAGATGTCGATTGAGAAAGTTTGATTTTTTGAAAAGTAGTTTTTATCCTCGATCCTCTCTATATTCTGTTGAAAAATGAATCCAAGAATACAAGGTCAAGCTCCTGTGCATTGAACTATATTAATGCTTACATTTTCCTTTTTAGTTGACGGTTGTGTGCCAAGCACGCAAGATGCCGTGAACTCTAAAATAGACCTCGCCCGTTTTCTTCCCCCATTGTGAGCTTTGAGCCCTTCATAATCTTTTTAACTTTCATGTTATGGTGAGAATTGTTGTAGCAATCTAATAAATTCCAGGTGATTATGAAAGATTTATAATCCTGGGCAGCCTCTACCTAAGCAATGAGACAAGTATGAGAATGATTTTGAACATTTGAAATCATCTTACATGAAGCAAAACTTAAAAAGAAGGAACGACTATGATTTCAAGCAAATTGGAATAAGCAGAATAATATACTTGAAATCTCGCTTCAAATTATATACATGGTTTCTAAACGTAATAGATTGGAGGGATTAACAGGCTCACACTATTTCATGTTTTAGTTACACAGATATAATGTTAAACTTTGACTATCTTCACCATTTTTACACAGCTTTTTACCATACATTAGAATGTTGAACTTTCACCGTTGCTAGTAGTACAATTACCATCGTGGTTACCACTGGTACTTGAACAGCCCACAAATCTCTCATATGATATTTGACTAAAATTTGACTTCTGCGGATCCAGAAAAGTATCTCGAATGCTTTGCAATGCGCACACAATGTCCATCATATTTGGTCGTTCTTGAGGAGATTGTTGTGTGCATAACAAACCCAGTCTTAGAAGTTGATTGAGACACATCAGTGTCTTGTCTTCTTCAGCATTAATAGTCTTATTATTATTGAGCAGACTTTTATCAACTACTTCTTCTGACTGATTTGGAAAACTATTGGTCACCCATTTTTTCAGATCCATTCCTTCTACAAATAGGTTATCTGTGGGTTTCTTTTTTGTGAGCATCTCTAATAGCACAATTCCATAGCTATAAACATCACCTTTTGTTGTGACTAGCCCACCTAATCCATATTCTGCATTTTCACAACTTTAATTAAGTTTTTTTTAAATAAATAGAATACTAAAAACACAGTTTAATATGATATTAGTTCAAATCATACCTGGAGGAATGTAGCCTACAGATCCTTTGAGTGCATATGTAGAAATATAAGCTGATTCCTCAGAATTGGCAAAACATGTGGTAGCTATTCCAAAGTCTATTAAATAGGCTGTGAGATCTTCCCCAAGAAGCACATTGTTGGGTTTTAGATCACAGTGAATCACTTGCATGAAACAATGATGATGGAGATATGCCATACCATGGGCAATGTCTATTGCTATATTCAACCTCTGGATCAGACTCAAAGCACTTGAATCTTCTACACTGGGATATAACCACTTCTCTAAGCTTCCATTTGCCATGAATGGAAATATTAAAGCTTTGAAGTCCATGTTTGAACAAGAGGTTATGATTTTAACCAAATTCCTGTGTCGAACTCTACTCAAAACCTTGCACTCTTTACCAAAACTCTTATTTGCCTCTTCATTTTCCAAATTAAAAATCTTGACTGCAACAACTGTGCCATCTTTCATAACACCTTTGTACACTTTCCCAAAACTACCCACTCCTAACAGATTGGAGTCACTAAATTCACCAGTTGCAGTGACAAGCTCCCCATACGAAATTCTTTGGTGCCCCACTGTTAAGGATGATGCACATATTACTCTCCTTTGATTTTGTCTCCTTTGATTTTGTCTCCACAAGATGCCCAAAAACAAACCTGATAGGACAATAGTTGCAACTGCTCCAACGAACATAATAACTCTTTTGAAATGAAAATGACTTTTATGTTGATTAGCATTGCAGGGTGGCAAGCGTACCCAACTTCCACACAAACCAACATTCCCCATAAATGAAGTGGCATCAAGCATTTTGAAAATTCCACCTTTAGGGACTTCGCCTGATAACTTATTGAAAGAAAAATTTAAATAAGAGAGAGCTTTGAGTTTCTCCAAAGACATAGGTATTTCACCTGACAAATTATTGGAAGATAAATTTATGGAATGAAGATTTTGAAGCTCACTGAGAAAAGCTGGAATAAGACCTTCAAGTGCATTGCAAGAAAGATCTACATCTTGAACCATACTCATTTTGCTTAGTCCCAAAGGTATTGTGCCTTCTAATAAATTGTTTGAAATCTTGAAACTTATAGCCAAATTTACAAGACCTCCCATCTGCAGAGGTATGGTCCCCCTGAGCCTGTTATATGATAGGTCTAAATCTAGCAACTTCACGCATTTCCCTAAAGTTGCAGGTATAGTACCTGATAACTGGTTATTTTTGAGAATCAGATATTCTAGCTGCTGGAGGTAGCCAACGGATTCGGGGATTCTTCCAGTGAGAGTGTTACCCCCGACAGATAGGATCCCAAGGGATTTGAGTTCGCCGATTTCCATCGGGATGTTTCCTATTAGATTGTTGGAACCCAGATATAACCTCTCCAACCTTTGAAGCCTATTAAGTGAAGAAGGAATTGCTCCGGAAAACTGATTCTTCTCTAAGTTAAGGAATGTTAAACTAGTTAGATTTCCAATATGCGGAGGTATTTCGCCTGTTACATCATTGAAGCCCAAGTCTAGCATACTAATGGTTTTAGAGAGCTGGCCAATAGAAGAGGACAAACGTCCGGTGAGATTATTAGAATATAAAATGAGTTCTCGTAGGGAGGTACAGTTTATTAGAGCAGTAAGAATGGGAAAGCTCGTGCTGCTGCCGCTAATCAGTTGATTATAAGCTAAGCGAAGCCGCTGGAGTTTGGTCAACTTACCCAACTCCATGGGCACTACCCCGCTGAGCTGGTTTTTCCCGAATTCGATGACTTGAAGCTTCGTACAATTGAACAAGGTAGGGGGAATGCTTCCGCTCAAATGATTACCGTGCAGGTATAATCCCATCAGTTGGGTGTGCCTTGTACACAATTCCGATGGAATGTGTCCAGTCAAATAGTTGTCACTTAAAGCCAAAATTTGGAGATTTGTGCAATTTGAAAAGGAAGAAGGGATTTGCCCTGTAAGACTGTTATTCCAAACATAGAATTTGCGGAGGAGACTTAGCATACCCAAATCGAAAGGAAGGAGGCCATGAAGGTTGTTATTTATAAACCTTACAAAGACCAAAGAAGACATGTTTCCCAAGCAGGCGGGAATTGTACCTGACAAATGGTTGTCCCCTAAGTCATAGTTTTGTAATTTGGAGAGAAAACACAGTTCTGAGGGAATGTTTCCTCTTAGATTATTTTTGGTGAAATTCAAGGTCGTTAAACTACGACATCCACCCAGGGTGGGTGGAATGGAACCTTGGAATTGGTTCATATTGAGGAAAAGGTCATGTAAACGAAAGAGGTTTCCCAATTGATAGGGTATGGGGCCATGAAAGCTGTTATTGCTAAGGTCAAGTCTTACGAGAAACGAGAGATTGCCAAGAAGAGGAGAGATTGTACCCTCTAGTCCCATGCCCGAAACATTTAGGGACACCACTCTGTGCCCACTGCATGTGATACTTGTCCACTCGCAGACTGAAACATTTGGTTTCCAGTTAGTAGGTAAGGATTGGGAGGGATCATACGTCGTGATTGCAGACACGAATCCAAGCACAGCCGCTTGGTCGGAAGCGTTGCTTGGATGAGCATGGGAAAGATTAGATAATCTAACTGCGTCCAACCCAAAGGGAATGACAACGAGAAACAAATAAACGAGTAAAAGAAGCATTTGCATGCTACAAACGAAGAGAGAAGGAATGTACCAGATCTCCATCACCTCCGGCAAGAGAATAGGCTTTACAAGCATAACAAAGGGTCAGAAAACTATTTTGGTGGGAGTTTCTTGGTGTATATATAGACTTCAACTCCAGTGTGAGGCAATATCGAGCGTCCTATTCAACAGCTGCTGTACCACAAATACCAATACACAATTCAGTACGACCTCCTTACCGAGAAAGAATTCAGAGTTCATAAAGCAGATTCCGTCACATTTGAAGTACTTCGATGACATCAACCGAAAGGGGTCCATAGCGCGCAAGTAGCGCTTACGATGTCAATTTTGAAAACTCTGAAATGTGGTTGGAAAACCTATTTCGCATTACACAGTTTTCCGAACACGAAAGACGGACGTATGTACTTTTTAAGGGACAAAGGGCGGCGAACTACCAGCCAGTGTAGGCAAACAATAGAAATTATGTTATAGGGCATTGAATGCCTTAGCAGTGCTATGGCAAGACCTCCTTTTGTATGCAGCCTGACCACCACCATCTCATGCCACAAGGTATGGGGTATCCGTCGTTTGCTTATGGCCGTAGCTATAAGATGCGACAACAATATATATTAGGGGGAGTAGTTTAGGGAGGCGGAGAAATTGTTCTGAGGATCGGATAGTGAAAAGTGATCGGAATCCAGGCAAAAATATTTCAAAAAATCTTATAGTGATTTTGATGGTGGAAATGGATTTAGCACCATCAAAAACATTTAGGACACCTAAAATTTTGAAGTTTAATAATTATAACTTGATGACTTTTTAAGCACTTGGAGAGCGACAGATTGTGAACCAAACGACAGCAACCAATAGTAAAGTTAGTGTAGAGCTATGTTATCATAAATGAGAAGAGAAACAAAGTTTGGAGGTTTCGCATTCAAGAAACTAGGAGAGAGAAAAAAACAAGAAAAATGTGAAAAATATAAAACAAAGCATACATCATCCGCATTCTCCAATAATGTGCTCACATAGACCATTCTCGAATATTCATAGTGAGAAACAAAGCTTGTGTTGCTTACATAGGTCATTCGCAAATACCCATGTTTGATCCTTTAATAGTGAAGAAACCTTTGGCATTGAATTCAAGCTTGATTTGACCTTTCCATTTCCACTTGATTTGGACCTAGTGAGAGTGGGATTTTTTTGAAGGCCATATCCCTAGAAATTTCCTAATGAGTACATGCTCTGGCATATCATGTGTATACTCTGACATAATATTTCAGCAGACCTCAAATTTGGGCTATATTGTAGTATTTGGTAAGCAACTACTAGGATGTAGTTTCCCTAGTTGGGTAATAGGATAGTGAAGATTGAATTGAGCTCCATTGGGATTAGGGAATTGAACCAAAAGTAGAGGGTTGTTTAGAACTATTACTACCTTCAACTATTTTGCTATAGGAATAAGTGTTGCTTCCTCCACTGACATTTTGCATAGAAAAAGCGGAAGGGTTGAAAACCTGAAATGCTACAACTAGACAAAACCTAAAAAAAATACCATCAAACTTTCAAAACTTTATCGTTAATCCATTATAATAATAAATAATCTTTATAATTAATCTTCATAATAATAAAAATAATATATAATGTAACTGTGTGCATTTAAATTTATAGTTTTGTATAAAGAAACAATTTTTAAATATTAAATACAATAAAATTATATAAGAAACTCTACACTAAATACACTTTTAAATAAAACCAACACAAAAATTAAGAAAAAATAATTAAAACATTAAAACAACACATCCTAATAATATAATTTTAACAAACAAAATCCCTAAATAAACAATATTGTTAAAGAAATTTTACTCTAAATACAATAGACCATAAAACCGCCTCTAAAAACTATCCACAAAACCAACTTTCATTTTTTTAAATTAGACTCAACATTACAATGAAACCAACCTTACAAACAAAACAAAATAGAGCAACGTTTCTTAGAAAACCAAGCTTTGACCTTTTTTATTATGCTCAACGTCCAATTGGAACGAGACCAGCATTACAAATAAACCAGAACAAACGTTTCTCTGAAAACCGTGTCAAAAAACCATTTGTTTCTGGAGAAACCGGTTTCATGTATTGAAAAAAGAAAACGACCGTACAAAACGGCGTTTTCTGTACTGTTCCATTTTCTTTGCGTTTTTCTTCGGAAACGAATGCTCCCGTTGTAGAGGCAACCACAGTCTGAAGTTGATGACTTCTTCACTTTATATGTATCGATCAGGAAACTCCAACCAACATTGTTTTCTGACCCTTTATTCTCTTGCACGAGGTGATGGAGATCTGGTACATTCCTTCTCTTTCCATTTGTAGTATGAGAATGTTCTTGTTACCCGTTTATTTGTTTCTCCTTCTCATTCCCGTTGGTTCTGCCACAGTTCGATTATCTCATGGTTCCGGTGCTCATCTAAGCAATGCTACTGACCAAGAGGCTATGCTTGGATTCGTGTCTGCAATCAGGACTTATGATCCCTCCCAACCATTACCCACCTCCTGGAAGCCAAATGTTTCAGTCTGCGAGTGGACAAATATCATATACAGTGGTCACAGAGTTGTCTCCCTAAATGTTTCGAGCATGGGATTAGAAGGTACAATCTCTCCTCTTCTCGGAAACCTCTCATTTCTCGTCGTACTCGACCTTAATAACAACCTTCATGGTCACATTCCCTACCAATTGGGAAGGGGATCAATAAATCCCATGCTATCGGGCCATAAATGCACGGTGGGGGTATATGCTCACCGTTCGAACGGTGAGCATATACCCCCACCGTGCATTTATGGCCCGATAGCATGGGAAATATGGCTCGCCATTGGGAAGCCTCTCTCGTTTACATATGCTTATCCTCAATTGGAATAAACTCCAAGGTTCCATTCCTCCTAATCTGGGTGGGTGTCGCAGTTTAAGGAGCTTGTATCTGTCGAACGGTGAGCATATACCCCCACCGTGCATTTATGGCCCGATAGCATGGGAAATATGGCTCGCCATTGGGAAGCCTCTTTCGTTTACATATGCTTATCCTCAATTGGAATAAACTCCAAGGTTCCATTCCTCCTAGTCTGGGTGGGTGTCGCAGTTTAAGGAGCTTGTATCTGTCCGCTAACAATCTCATAGGAAGCATTCCCTCAGAACTGTGTGTTCTCTCCGAATTAAAATACTACAACTTAGGAGAGAATTATTTGTTGGGTACAATTCCCACCTGCTTTGCAAACTTGTCCTCTTTAGTCTACTTAGATTTGCAAAGTAACAACCTTCATGGGCGCCTTCCTTCCAAATTGGGTATGCTAAGGCTTCTCCGCCACATCTATGTTTGGAATAATAGTTTGACGGGGCAAATTCCTTCTTCGTTCTCAAACTGCACAAATCTCCAAAATTTGGTTTTAAGTGACAACCATTTCACTAGACACATTCCATCAGAATTGTGTACCAGGCACACCCAATTGCTTGGAATATATCTGTATGGTAATAATTTCAGTGGAAGCATTCCTGCTACCTTGTTCAATTGTACGAAGCTTCAAGTCATCGAATTCGGGAAAAACAAGCTCAGCGGGGTAGTGCCCATGGAGTTGGGTAAGTTGACGCAACTCCAGTAGCTTCGCTTAGCTTATAATCAACTGATTAGCGGCAGCACGACGAGCTTGCCCATTCTTACTGCGCTAATTAACTGTTCCTCCCTACGAGAACTCGTCTTATACTCTAATAATCTCACGGGACGTTTGTCCTCTTTAACTTGCCTGGAATAGCAAGCTTGAGTGCTTTGATAATTGTACGTCTGTTGGGAGCTGGTGATCGTATCATCTCCCCCTGCATTTTGAGCTGAAGAACGTTCCACTAGAGTCAACAACGGATACATTTTTATTAAGTGCATTTGAAACATTCATTACAGCGATATGAGCATTGAAATTGAAATCTAAATATAAAGTGAAGAAGTCATCAA
>Ga0115851_100746_pt1 | contig 15774 bp, 9 predicted proteins | sample InSIn2gowninarea_FD_83865 | JGI IMG/M metagenome (GOLD analysis project Ga0115851, IMG submission 83865)
AAACTCCTGAAACATCCTATTCTAATATGCATAACTTTTCTATATGTCCTATGTTCTCTTCATATTCTTCTTGATTACCTACATTTCCTACTTCATCACATTTGAATGTACTTCCATTGAGATCATATAGTATATTGTTCGGTATGGATTGGTTGTATCTTCATACCAAGGTGGATTGTTTTGAAAAATCTATTGAGTGTTTGAATGACAATGGGGAACAAAGAGTCTTACAGGCTAAGAAGAATGCAAAATTAGTTAGAATGGTGACAACTATGAAGGCAAAGCACAGTCGCAGGAAATGGTGTGTGTTATTCGCAATGCATATTTTAATAATAATAATAATAATAATAATATATTTTATTTAGATAATAATAATAATAATTTTTATCTAGATGATAATAATAATAATAATTCTAAATTTTGGATTAGAGGCCTTTCTGATAATATTAAGGAAGCCATTAAGCAGGATTGCACCATTATTCTAAGGAATGCTAAGCCTCCCAAGATTAACATAAGTAAGGATGAGTTCTGAGCCCCTAGGTCCCTTAAAGATAACCATGATATTGTCATTCTCAAAGCTAATAAAGGTGGCACCTTCATTTTTTTAGACAAATTCGACTACATAAGCAAGATGTTGGACCATATTCACAATAGTGGGAGTTACAAAAAAATCAATAAGAACCCCCTTAAACAAGTTGTTAAAGAGGTTGTCTATGCCATAAATCTAATCTTATCCTTAACTCCCTTAGCAAAAAGATTATTGAGAGTAACCCTCTTTCCCTTGGATCTATGGTCTTCCCAAGATCCATAAGGAAGGGGCCCCTCTAAGACCAATCATCAATATGATAGGTGGTCCCACTTATTTTCTTGCTAAATTTCTTACCCAAAAGCTCAAACCTTTGGTTGGTTTCACATATTCCTTTGTTAAGGACTCTGATCCTTTTGTTCATGAGTTTAAGGGTTTGAAGCTTGTCCCTGGAGATTTGTTGATGAGCTTCAATGTGGTGTCCCTTTATACAATAGGATCACTGATGCTAACACTACCAAAGTAGTGGGCCTTTTCCTTACCTCTACCTTTTTCAGTTTCGAAGGGGAATTCTGTGAAAAAACATGTGGTGGTGTTATGGGATCCCTACTATCCCCTACCATTGCTAACTTATTCATGGAGGATTTCGAGACCAACGATTTGGCCTATGCTCTTTTTGAACCCAAGCATTGGAAAATATTTGTTAATGACACTTGTGTTGTTTGGTCCCATAGGCACGAGAAGTTAGACCTTTTCCTTCATCATCTTAACTCTCAATCTAACTCCATCAAATTCACATTAGGTGTTGAGGTTGATGGGTGCCTTCCTATCCTCGATTTTCTTCTATACAAGTTGGATGATGTCTCCTTGTCTCATCATGTTTTCTGTAAAAAAACTCACACAAAGCAATATCTTCATGAGAACTCCCACCATTTTCTGGCCCAGAAGTTTGGAGTTCTTAACATTCTACCTGTGCCTTAAGAATTTCTGATGTTAGTCACCTAGAGGAGGAGAAATCTCATCTTTTGAAGGCTTTTGAAAATAATGGTTATAGAAATTATCGAGGTCTTAAGGCTTTTCAAAAAGCTAATAATGCTCCCGTGGTTAAAAAACTGTGGATGATCTGGTTCCCATGGTTAAACATCATTTTATCCATGGAACCACATAAATGTTTGCTTATATCCTTAAAAACATAAGGTCTTAGCTACCTTTAACTCCCTTAATACCATCATAAGCTCCCTTAGATCTGTTAAGGACCCAATTAAGCCTAAGGATATGAAAGGGGTTTATTCAATCCCTTGCTCTTGTGGGATTCCCTAAATTTGGGAAATGGGTCGCTCCATTAATCTTCATATTCAAGAACATGTTACAGACATTAGACATAGGCGTTCTCACTCCTCAACTATTGGTGAGAATGCAGAGAAAACTATGCATCATGTCTACATTAAGAACTCCGAGGCCATCTCTAGGATTGATCACTTTCATCATAGGAGGTTGTGGGAGGCCATTGAAATTGAAAATCATATGAGGAATCTCAATAGGGATGATGGTTGGAAATTAAGTAGGACTTAGGTTCTTGCCCTTTCGTCTTGATTTCTCAGTTTAGTTTAATATTTAATTTAATTTATTCATTTTTTTGTTTCGTTTATATATATATATATTGATTTTTATTTATTCATTTATTATTATTATTATTATTATTATTCAAACATTTTTTCTTCTTAAAATTTCTTCCATTTTTCTATTCTATGGCTCTTCTTATGTTCCTTTCTTTTTACTAATCATATGATTATTTGTTTTAAATATTAACTAATACACAATATTACTATTTAGATTAGTTACTTGTTTATTTTATGTATTTTAACCTTCTCTTAGCGATTATTTATGTTCCTTAATATTAGTAATTATTTTATTCATTTTATAATTTTTATTTAGTATCTTTCCCAACTAATTAACTTCTTTAATATTATTTTGACCTAACTAATCTTTAACGTTCTTCTTATAATTGAATTTATTTAATTTACTAAACTGAATTTCTAACATTTACTTTTAGTACCTAGGGAATATTTTCTATTTATACCTAATTACAAACCTAGTTTTTCATCCTTGCACTGAGGATGAACCACAATAGATGGTTCAAAACATTGACTCAAAAACAACGATGTGATTATTCTGAAATAAATTTTGATAACTTCTCTTATATTTCATATCTTATCAGATCATTGCAGAGGAAAGATAATAAGTTTGAATGGACAGAAGAATGTGCAACAAGTTTTGTGCAGTTGAAGCAGCTGTTGACAAATGCTTAAGTCTTAAAGATTGAATATCTAGACAAATAGTTTGTGATATGTATAGATCCTTGCAAGAGAGGAATTGATGGAGTCCTTATGCAAGAAGGATAGGTAGTATGCTATGAATCAAGGAAATTGAATGAGCATAAGTAGAATTATCCAACACATGATCTTGAGTTGGCAATGATCATCCACTATTTGAAGATGTGGAGGCACTAGCTTCTTAGTAGATAGTTCATATTGTTGAGTGATCACAGTGGATTGAGGTATATGTTTGACCACTTGAATCAAAATTCCAAGCAAGATAGATGGTTGGCCACGATCAATGAGCTTGACTTTGAGATTAGGTACATTAAAGGTAAAGAGAACAAGGTTGCAGATACTCTTAGGGGAAGATATAGGTAAATCACATGAGTTATTATGGGATATATCTACTAGATCGAATCCTACAAGATGATAGGTATATGGAGCATATGCATAGGTAACAAGAGGGCATAGGTGACCAAGATGTGGACTATCATCTCATAGCAAATGGCTTAGTTAGATTTAGGGACAATATATATGTGCCAGATGACAGTGAGCTCAAGAAATTTATCTTGGGGGAATTCCATGCTAAACCATATTCATGTCACTTAGAATATCAGAAGACATTCACAATGGTGAAGAAGTTTTATTATTGGATGCATCTAAAGAAGGAAGTGGAAATGTTTGTGGCTCAGTGGGTAGATTTCCAACAAGTAAAAGTAGAGTGTAAGCATACAGGTGGATTACTACAGCTGATTCTAATTCCAGAGTGGAAGTGGAAGATCATTTCCATGGATATGATTACAGGTTTGTCGAGGAAATCTAGAGAATCATGGTTGTGGTTGATAGGTTGATAAAGGTAGCACAATTCATTCTAGTAAATTTGTCATTCTAGTAAAGTCAGACAGGGATATGAAGTTCACCTATAGATTCCAAAAAGAGTTATTTGCAGGTTTGGGTACATAGTTTTCCTTCAACACAACTTATCATCCATATATAGATGGACAAACAGAGAGGGTCAAAAGGATTTTGGAGGACATGTTGAGAATATATTTGATGCATCAAAAACGGAAGTGGGAAGAGTATCTTCCACTAGTAGAGTTCACTTACAACAATGGGTACCAAGAATATTTGAGGATGAGTCTATTTTGAGGCATTGTATGGGCGGAATTGTAATGCTCCCATCAATTGGAGTGACACAATGAACAGGGTGTTGATTGGACTAGACATGTTGGTAGAGATGGAACAGGAAATGTAGGTAATCAAGAAGAATATGAAGAGAACATAGGACATATAGAAAAGTTATGCATATTAGAATAGGATGTTTCAGGAGTTTCATATTAGGGAACATGTGTACTTGTGTATCAATCCCAAGAAGAGCTCCTTGAGGATTGGATCATGTGACAAGATGGCACCTCGGTTTTGTGGACCTTTTAATATTTTGAGAGGATTGGACCAGTAGCCTATTGACTTTCATTTCCTCCAATGGTGAAATTCCATGATTTTTTCCTTGTGTAATTGCTTCAAAAGTATGTCAAATATGTTGATCATGTGATTGAATAGTTTGTATTACAAGTGGAACCAGAAGAAGAATTCCAGCCGGAACCTTAGAGAATTTTGTAGAGAAATATGCTCATGCTCTGGAACCAAACAATCAAATAGGTTAAAGTACAATGGAAGCACTTTGGGCCCAATGAAGCTACATCGGCAATGGTAGATCAGATGCAGGATGTGTATCCTTATCTATTCACTACTTGAGCAATTTTTTTTGGCATATGTTTTTTTGTGATGTTTTGTATATGTATATATTCATATGAATGTAAATAACACCATGAGCTATGTTATAAAGCTCCATTAAGTGGTATGGGTGTCATGTTGTTATGGTTTTCATATTGTTTTGTTTCTCATGTTGATTTTGTTTTCAATGGGATGATCATTGTAAATACTACAACGAGTTAAGTTATAAATCTCCATGGTTAGTATGTTTTCTTTTCAATAGTCTTATTGGTTTTAGGTGTCATTGAACACTGAGGATGGTGTTCCCCCAAGGGGGAGGGTTTTGTAATAACTATTGTAAAAATTCCATGTAATAAAGTTAATAAAGGAAAAATAATAACCAATGTTATGAGACACGTATTCCAAGTTGAATGCTAAGAAACAAACATAGTGATCAGGATCAGTTGTGATTAATTAATGGCTATGGAAATTGGCAAAGGGAATGGAAAAGGCTTTGGAAAGGCATGACACATTTATTGGCATTTTATTTATGGAACTAATGGAAATTAGGAGAAAAGGAAGGTGGACGGTCACAAGTTGCATGTGAGGAGGAAAATGAAGGAAAACAATGGAAAATGAAGAGAATAGAGGCCTCATTAATAAAAATTCTTCTGAGTATTAGTTCATGGATTTTGTCGATTCAAAATTTTGTCAGTTTTAGCTTGGAGCTCTCTATTCTACTCTCTCTCTCATATTCTTGGACACTTACAATTTTCTTGGAGCACTCTTAGAGGATTGTGGCATACTTGGATTTTTTGAGCAAGAAGCCAAAGGAAAAGTAGGAAAACGTAAGAGGAGATCAAGATCAGCAACTACAATGAATTTTTCTTGCATGTACTGAGTTGCATATATAATTTCCTTACTAGTTTTGGCATGCAAGACACATGCATGTGGTTTCTTGGTTATGATCTATCATTGACTTGGATTGACAACGGATTTGGCTAACCTTGCCATTTCCTAGATAGCCATGGTGTTATGGGTTTCTTTCCTTTTGTTTTTAGGTTGATTCTCATGTTCCTTTGGCTATGGGTTGAGTTACTAGTTCCTGGAATCCTTGGTTGGACAAATTCTTTTGAAGCCCTGTAACAACTTAGGTTGAGTTACTAGTCTTGGAAGCCTCGATTGGAAAAATGATATGGAAGACATAGGTGGGTTGAGTTACTAGTCTTGGAAGCCATGGTTGGACAAATGATGTAGAAGCCTTGGTTGGAAGAAACAATCTGAAGCCTTGGACAACTTGGGAGGAGACCAATCTAGTGATGGTTAGTGATGTCAAAATGTGAGGTGGAATCATTGGTTGAGGGTTGAGGTGGTTTGGCCTCTGTAAACCCTGGTTTAGTTTTGTTGGATTTTTTCCATAAGATCCCACATTCATTCTTGGAATATGGCATGGGGGTGATTGGTTGAAAGAAATATTTGGTTCAACCAATCTTTGTTTGGGTGGTACATGGAAGTCCCAGACTTGGTTTCATTTTTCATGTGTTAATAATATCTTTTTTCCTCTTCTATTTGATGGGTAACTATACTTGTTCATATATGGTTTTTATATATGTCATATATTTGTTCTTTCTGTTGAATATATGCTAGTCATGAGGATGTTTTATGACAATCTTGAAGTATGGATTTCATCATGCTTTTATTTGAAAATGAATGAAAAATGAATATATGACCTAATAGATGATAATGAAACTATTGTGATAAGGCATCATTGCTTCCTTATGATTCTCATATAAGTATAAGACCCCTATGCTCAAATATGTTGCTATTGTTGGCATTATGATATAAGTATGACACAAGTGTTGTCCTTGATGGCAACTCTCCTAGATGAAAGATCACAGTATAGCAGGTAAACAACAAGAATGAAGAAAGAAAGGTATATGCAAGTTCACCATTGACCAAGCCACATATACACGTAGGTTCACTATATACAAAGTCATGTATATGAAAATGTATACGCAGGTTCACCATTGACCAAGTCGTGTATACACACACGTTCGCTATATACAAAGGTGCGTATAACATACACACGCAATATCACAGAAGGAAAGGCTTGTACATGTTTGAAAACTAAGTTTTGGTCCGTGGTATTTGGTCCATGATATTTTGGTATTGATCCATGGTATTTGGTCTAAGATATCAGTCCTATGTGGTTTTGGACCATGGTATTGAGAGAGGCCTAAACCTATATAAGGAGAAGAAGATCACTAGGCCGAAGTTCAAGTGTGCAAGTGATGAATATATGATGAAATGTGAGATCTAGTATGCTGGTTATGGGTTTGTGATGGTTTGTTTGATCTGAACCAAGGATGCACCTATGCGGTTGATGATGGATGATGAATTGGGATCATAAGTCTTGCAATGTATTACCATTATGTGGTTTAATCATGGACAGACTAGATCTAAATTATTGACGCATGATTTATTGCATAAATTTTATGATCTGTGTATGACTGATGTCTCGAATAGCTACAAAGTTATGAGTAAATATTTGCAGAGTTCTATGGTCTGCTCTGTGTTCCGGTGACTATGTTTTGTTGATAGGGTTTTAATGATTAAGTATTGGGTGATTCAGAGATTGGTGATTGGTTGATACAATAGTTGTATTGTAGTGGTGATTGATTTTGGGCCTCAATGTTGTTGATGGGTCTAGTATGAAAATTTGATGAAACGTGGCCTTAAGATTATGATGTTGTGCTTCAGGAGTATCTAGTCTAAAAATTTATGAAATGTGGTCCCTAGAGGATGAGAGAGGGTCGTAGCCTTCTATAGGCTGGTGCCTATGTACTAGTAAACATATCGGCCAGTACAAGAGCCCGAGGGTTGGAGCTCCCTTCTAGTAGCAGCTAGAAAACGAGTGAAAGTTGGAGCCTTCAATAGGTCGGTGCCTACATACTAGTAAACATATCGGCTAGCACAAGAGCCAGGGGGTTGTAGCTCCCTTCCAGTAGTAGCTGGAGAATGAGAGAAGGTTGTAGCCTTCTACAGGTGGGTGCCTGCGTATTGGTATGAGTCTGCACCAGTACAAGATTGTAAACAGGTTTTTTCTTATATTAAAGGAAGATGGCAGTAGGTGGTTTTTATCCCACATTGGGTTTCCACCTTATATCATGGTGTTCATGTGTGTTTATTATGTGTGATAATCTGTTCTTTTTTACTGCACATGTTTACTATTTATATGGTTAATAAAGTTTTGATGCACTGATTAAATATCAACATATAATGGATTAACTAAATCATAAGTTTACTGGATATATGCTAGTTGCACTAAACACAGTTGCGTGTACACGCAAGTTCCCTTAACTGAAGTAGTGTATATGAATCTGATTATGGAAATGAAAAAAATAGTGATTTGCTAGTATTGATTCACCCCCCCTCTCTTTATTATTTCCAATAATTGGTATTAGAGCATGTCCTTTGGTAGAAGCTTAATTACTTGAAGGAGATCCGTAGAACAATGGCAAAGAAAGCACGTCAAAAGAAGAAGGCAGCTGAAAGGAACAGTGATAGCCGACCATTAAGTGGAAACAAATATTCAGATTCTGAATCACCTCAGATTGAAGATGAACAAGCAAATGAAGCATCAAATAAAATCATAGATCAACAAGATCTATTTAACAAAAGGGAGAATGCCCTCAAAGAAGAAGTTATCAGCTTAATAGCTCAACTGGAGTGTGTCTTTGGAGTACGTCAAATGCTATAGGAGCAGAATGAAGAACAAGAAAAGGAGATTCTCAAACTGAGGTAGCAAGTGGAAGAAGGAAGATGTTGACACCTAATCCTTGTGATTGGGTTATTTATGTAAATAGATAAATAAGAAATATGAACAGTCATGGGGAGATGAACTGAATACCCTCTCCCTCATGTATATAATGAAGACCTACCTGATGGAATAGAACACATGAATCATTTTTGCCTTATGGAGTTACTACCTGGCCTGACATGGTATCAGAGCTAGCTCCTTTTTTTAGCCTTTATGTCCTTTGTAACTCCCTTATATGCTCCTCTGCTCTCCATATAATTCAATGCCTGACATTTTCAATGTCCATATAATTCAGTGCCTGTATGCCTATCTACTACACTTCCTGCACTCTCTGGCTCTCTAGATTGTCCATAAACATTAGTGGCTACACCTCCTTTCAAATAGGCTATGATCTGACCTACGTAGTTATGATTGTTCCCTCAAACCAGTGGTCAGATCCGCATGGTTGTTGGTGTGCATCTGGCGAATGGTTTTGATAGCCTCCACGTTCCTTTTCCCATTTGGATACAAGTATTTTGGTAACTCTTGTGAAAATCTACAATTGTACATTGTGATAACCTGTAATGTAGAAATCTCAGGTTTGCAAGTGTGTTCTCAGAGTGAGTTGTTATATATTATATATATGTTGATCGATTTATGATGTTTCATGCCTGTTGAATGTATACACTCCAATTTATGATGTTTCATGACTATTGAATGTATACACTCACGTTTTTTTAGAGCATGGCTTGGGTCAAGAAAATGGGCCCCTTGATTTGATTATATTTTAACTCAACAAGCTTTTGTGGCTATCGATGCGGGCTCACCCATTAAGATAGATCTCCATAGATTGAGATCTTGAGGAAGAAGGGCCATTCATAGTCAGAGATAATTAATGAGAGTGTGATTGAAGCCGTGGACTCTTTAAATCCTTTCATGCATGCATCGGGTGTTTCCTTCATGGTATCCACTGCTACTTGTGGAATTCGTCCACATTCAGAAGTGAGATATACGTTGCTCCGTTCAAGACTCGCCAGAAGCTGAGGTTGAACACTTATTTAATTATCATGTGATGTCTTACCAAGCATCAGGCATCATTGAAGACTGAGAGACAGAAAAGGAAAGAGATGTATTTTTCCAATGAGAAAGTATGCAGTCAAGGTATAAAGCATAGGATTTGAGCATAGGGATTTATATTTCCGTCCAAGTGTTTGGAAAATTTTGATTTGCATCATATTTCTGATTCGCTTTTGAGTAGTTGATACTATTTCTCTTGAATTGCAACCATATTGTAAAAAAAAAGTAAAAAAATATGGTGATATTATATATGCATAGAATATAGTTTTGATCTTTGTATATTAATTCAAGAAGGAAGAATAAGGGTGTATTATTTTTGAAGCACATTTTCCCAGCAGAAGTATTTTTCTATCAGTAGAAGTTTTTTTTACATAATGCATTCAATCATATCCATGGTGGGAATAGTTCTCATTAGCAAGGGGAATTATCCTAAAAGGTCCCAGATGATAAAACACACCCTCATTTTCAATGAGTTGTGGAAAGGAGTGTGTGTCGGAGACGGAGACAATGAACCAGTACAGCCTACCTTAGACAAAGAGCTTGTCATTTGGGAAAACAAGAACAACAAAGCTTATGCATTAATTGCAGCATCTGTAGATGAAGAGGTGAGTCACTATATTTCATCATATTCAACTGCCTTTGAAGCCTTACAAAAGTTGAAAGAACTCTATGACTCACATTCTACACTTGAAGTTGTTCAACTCATGATTAAACTCTTCACTCTTGAACTGCAAAATAATGATCCTCTTGCTCTTGCATCTGAAGTAAAGTCTATAATGCATGATATCAAATCCAGTAAGGTTGAATTGGATATTCCTCTTATTGCTTTTCTCAAGGCACTTTATCCTACTTACTCCAATTATCTTGAGTCATTGCAAGCAAATGGAAATCTCAAAGATATCACCTTTGACTCTCTTGTGAAAAATTTTACTGAAAGAGAGAAATCTTTTGGAAAGAAGACAGCCCCTGAAACTTCTGAAGAGGTTGTGTGCCTTGCTCATAAAGAAAAGCACCCTGCTCAAGATTCTACAAGAGGAAGAGGAAGATATTTCAAAGGCAAGGGGGGCAGACATTCTCAAGGAGAAAAGAGAGATTTGTACTGCATACGCTGCAAAAGAAATGGATCACATGATGCCTCTACATGCAAGCTACCATGGAACAAAATTGAGAAAAAAGAAACCAACATAAAGGTAAAACTAATGATACATACAGATGTAAAGCACCTGAATTCGCTCACTATGTTGTGGCACAATGTGTCATGCCTTTCCAAAGCCTTTTCCATTCCCTTTGCCAATTTCCATAGCCATTAATTAATCACAACTGATCCTGATCACTATGTTTGTTTCTTAGCATTCAACTTGGAATACGTGTCTCATAACATTGGTTATTATTTTTCCTTTATTAACTTTATTACATGGAATTTTTACAATAGTTATTACAAAACCCTCCCCCTTGGGGGAACACCATCCTCAGTGTTCAATGACACCTAAAACCAATAAGACTATTGAAAAGAAAACATACTAACCATGGAGATTTATAACTTAACTCGTTGTAGTATTTACAATGATCATCCCATTGAAAACAAAATCAACATGAGAAACAAAACAATATGAAAACCATAACAACATGACACCCATACCACTTAATGGAGCTTTATAACATAGCTCATGGTGTTATTTACATTCATATGAATATATACATATACAAAACATCACAAAAAAACATATGCCAAAAAAAATTGCTCAAGTAGTGAATAGATAAGGATACACATCCTGCATCTGATCTACCATTGCCGATGTAGCTTCATTGGGCCCAAAGTGCTTCCATTGTACTTTAACCTATTTGATTGTTTGGTTCCAGAGCATGAGCATATTTCTCTACAAAATTCTCTAAGGTTCCGGCTGGAATTCTTCTTCTGGTTCCACTTGTAATACAAACTATTCAATCACATGATCAACATATTTGACATACTTTTGAAGCAATTACACAAGGAAAAAATCATGGAATTTCACCATTGGAGGAAATGAAAGTCAATAGGCTACTGGTCCAATCCTCTCAAAATATTAAAAGGTCCACAAAACCGAGGTGCCATCTTGTCACATGATCCAATCCTCAAGGAGCTCTTCTTGGGATTGATACACAAGTACACATGTTCCCTAATATGAAACTCCTGAAACATCCTATTCTAATATGCATAACTTTTCTATATGTCCTATGTTCTCTTCATATTCTTCTTGATTACCTACATTTCCTGTTCCATCTCTACCAACATGTCTAGTCCAATCAACACCCTGTTCATTGTGTCACTCCAATTGATGGGAGCATTACAATTCCGCCCATACAATGCCTCAAAATAGACTCATCCTCAAATATTCTTGGTACCCATTGTTGTAAGTGAACTCTACTAGTGGAAGATACTCTTCCCACTTCCGTTTTTGATGCATCAAATATATTCTCAACATGTCCTCCAAAATCCTTTTGACCCTCTCTGTTTGTCCATCTATATATGGATGATAAGTTGTGTTGAAGGAAAACTATGTACCCAAACCTGCAAATAACTCTTTTTGGAATCTATAGGTGAACTTCATATCCCTGTCTGACTTTACTAGAATGACAAATTTACTAGAATGAATTGTGCTACCTTTATCAACCTATCAACCACAACCATGATTCTCTAGATTTCCTCGACAAACCTGTAATCATATCCATGGAAATGATCTTCCACTTCCACTCTGGAATTAGAATCAGCTGTAGTAATCCACCTGTATGCTTACACTCTACTTTTACTTGTTGGAAATCTACCCACTGAGCCACAAACATTTCCACTTCCTTCTTTAGATGCATCCAATAATAAAACTTCTTCACCATTGTGAATGTCTTCTGATATTCTAAGTGACATGAATATGGTTTAGCATGGAATTCCCCCAAGATAAATTTCTTGAGCTCACTGTCATCTGGCACATATATATTGTCCCTAAATCTAACTAAGCCATTTGCTATGAGATGATAGTCCACATCTTGGTCACCTATGCCCTCTTGTTACCTATGCATATGCTCCATATACCTATCATCTTGTAGGATTCGATCTAGTAGATATATCCCATAATAACTCATGTGATTTACCTATATCTTCCCCTAAGAGTATCTGCAACCTTGTTCTCTTTACCTTTAATGTACCTAATCTCAAAGTCAAGCTCATTGATCGTGGCCAACCATCTATCTTGCTTGGAATTTTGATTCAAGTGGTCAAACATATACCTCAATCCACTGTGATCACTCAACAATATGAACTATCTACTAAGAAGCTAGTGCCTCCACATCTTCAAATAGTGGATGATCATTGCCAACTCAAGATCATGTGTTGGATAATTCTACTTATGCTCATTCAATTTCCTTGATTCATAGCATACTACCTATCCTTCTTGCATAAGGACTCCATCAATTCCTCTCTTGCAAGGATCTATACATATCACAAACTATTTGTCTAGATATTCAATCTTTAAGACTTAAGCATTTGTCAACAGCTGCTTCAACTGCACAAAACTTGTTGCACATTCTTCTGTCCATTCAAACTTATTATCTTTCCTCTGCAATGATCTGATAAGATATGAAATATAAGAGAAGTTATCAAAATTTATTTCAGAATAATCACATCGTTGTTTTTGAGTCAATGTTTTGAACCATCTATTGTGGTTCATCCTCAGTGCAAGGATGAAAAACTAGGTTTGTAATTAGGTATAAATAGAAAATATTCCCTAGGTACTAAAAGTAAATGTTAGAAATTCAGTTTAGTAAATTAAATAAATTCAATTATAAGAAGAACGTTAAAGATTAGTTAGGTCAAAATAATATTAAAGAAGTTAATTAGTTGGGAAAGATACTAAATAAAAATTATAAAATGAATAAAATAATTACTAATATTAAGGAACATAAATAATCGCTAAGAGAAGGTTAAAATACATAAAATAAACAAGTAACTAATCTAAATAGTAATATTGTGTATTAGTTAATATTTAAAACAAATAATCATATGATTAGTAAAAAGAAAGGAACATAAGAAGAGCCATAGAATAGAAAAATGGAAGAAATTTTAAGAAGAAAAAATGTTTGAATAATAATAATAATAATAATAATAAATGAATAAATAAAAATCAATATATATATATATAAACGAAACAAAAAAATGAATAAATTAAATTAAATATTAAACTAAACTGAGAAATCAAGACGAAAGGGCAAGAACCTAAGTCCTACTTAATTTCCAACCATCATCCCTATTGAGATTCCTCATATGATTTTCAATTTCAATGGCCTCCCACAACCTCCTATGATGAAAGTGATCAATCCTAGAGATGGCCTCGGAGTTCTTAATGTAGACATGATGCATAGTTTTCTCTGCATTCTCACCAATAGTTGAGGAGTGAGAACGCCTATGTCTAATGTCTGTAACATGTTCTTGAATATGAAGATTAATGGAGCGACCCATTTCCCAAATTTAGGGAATCCCACAAGAGCAAGGGATTGAATAAACCCCTTTCATATCCTTAGGCTTAATTGGGTCCTTAACAGATCTAAGGGAGCTTATGATGGTATTAAGGGAGTTAAAGGTAGCTAAGACCTTATGTTTTTAAGGATATAAGCAAACATTTATGTGGTTCCATGGATAAAATGATGTTTAACCATGGGAACCAGATCATCCACAGTTTTTTAACCACGGGAGCATTATTAGCTTTTTGAAAAGCCTTAAGACCTCGATAATTTCTATAACCATTATTTTCAAAAGCCTTCAAAAGATGAGATTTCTCCTCCTCTAGGTGACTAACATCAGAAATTCTTAAGGCACAGGTAGAATGTTAAGAACTCCAAACTTCTGGGCCAGAAAATGGTGGGAGTTCTCATGAAGATATTGCTTTGTGTGAGTTTTTTTACAGAAAACATGATGAGACAAGGAGACATCATCCAACTTGTATAGAAGAAAATCGAGGATAGGAAGGCACCCATCAACCTCAACACCTAATGTGAATTTGATGGAGTTAGATTGAGAGTTAAGATGATGAAGGAAAAGGTCTAACTTCTCGTGCCTATGGGACCAAACAACACAAGTGTCATTAACAAATATTTTCCAATGCTTGGGTTCAAAAAGAGCATAGGCCAAATCGTTGGTCTCGAAATCCTCCATGAATAAGTTAGCAATGGTAGGGGATAGTAGGGATCCCATAACACCACCACATGTTTTTTCACAGAATTCCCCTTCGAAACTGAAAAAGGTAGAGGTAAGGAAAAGGCCCACTACTTTGGTAGTGTTAGCATCAGTGATCCTATTGTATAAAGGGACACCACATTGAAGCTCATCAACAAATCTCCAGGGACAAGCTTCAAACCCTTAAACTCATGAACAAAAGGATCAGAGTCCTTAACAAAGGAATATGTGAAACCAACCAAAGGTTTGAGCTTTTGGGTAAGAAATTTAGCAAGAAAATAAGTGGGACCACCTATCATATTGATGATTGGTCTTAGAGGGGCCCCTTCCTTATGGATCTTGGGAAGACCATAGATCCAAGGGAAAGAGGGTTACTCTCAATAATCTTTTTGCTAAGGGAGTTAAGGATAAGATTAGATTTATGGCATAGACAACCTCTTTAACAACTTGTTTAAGGGGGTTCTTATTGATTTTTTTGTAACTCCCACTATTGTGAATATGGTCCAACATCTTGCTTATGTAGTCGAATTTGTCTAAAAAAATGAAGGTGCCACCTTTATTAGCTTTGAGAATGACAATATCATGGTTATCTTTAAGGGACCTAGGGGCTCAGAACTCATCCTTACTTATGTTAATCTTGGGAGGCTTAGCATTCCTTAGAATAATGGTGCAATCCTGCTTAATGGCTTCCTTAATATTATCAGAAAGGCCTCTAATCCAAAATTTAGAATTATTATTATTATTATCATCTAGATAAAAATTATTATTATTATTATCTAAATAAAATATATTATTATTATTATTATTATTATTAAAATATGCATTGCGAATAACACACACCATTTCCTGCGACTGTGCTTTGCCTTCATAGTTGTCACCATTCTAACTAATTTTGCATTCTTCTTAGCCTGTAAGACTCTTTGTTCCCCATTGTCATTCAAACACTCAATAGATTTTTCAAAACAATCCACCTTGGTATGAAGATACAACCAATCCATACCGAACAATATACTATATGATCTCAATGGAAGTACATTCAAATGTGATGAAGTAGGAAATGTAGGTAATCAAGAAGAATATGAAGAGAACATAGGACATATAGAAAAGTTATGCATATTAGAATAGGATGTTTCAGGAGTTT
>Ga0115851_100747_pt1 | contig 15767 bp, 11 predicted proteins | sample InSIn2gowninarea_FD_83865 | JGI IMG/M metagenome (GOLD analysis project Ga0115851, IMG submission 83865)
GAAAGAGGAAGCAACATAATTTTGCCACTAATATTGATGAATCCAAGAGGAGGCCTAAGCAAAGAGATACTAATGAAGAATACTCATTTTATTCTGCTTTTACAAGTTCCATTGCAGGTTATGATGAAATATGGTTGATGGATAGTGGTTCCTCTAGGCACATGATTGGAATTCATGGTCATCCTAATGAATTGGTTGAAAATAAGATAGCACAAAGAGTGGAGTTCGGAGACAATGGAAAATTTGAAGTCAAAGGTATTGGCTCATCATCCTTTCAATTGGATTCAGGAAGTAATGTTAAACTCAACAATAATTTATATGTTCTTGATTTGAATAAAAAATTGGTGTCCATCTCATCTCTTGAAGGCAAAGGATATAGAATTGTTTTTGTTGATGGACAAATCTTAGTATGGAAAAAGGATGTCATTGGTGTGTAAATTGGAGGCCTATATCGTCTCCTTAGAAATTCAATTCAATATTTGATTCATAACACCACTAATCTTTGTGAGCTATGGCATTAAAGGTACACTCATATTCACTATAAAGCTTTGACTAGAATGAAATATTTTGTTAAGGGTGTACTGGAAATCAAGGTTGATCATGTTGGAGTTTACAAGGGATGTGCCCCTTGTGAAAAATGTGAAAGCAAGATGTACTAGTAGTGATAGTAGATCCAAAGAAATCTTAGATCGTGTGCACTTTGATGTTTGTGGGTCTATGTTTGACAAGACATTGGATGGAAACTTTTATTATGTATCTTTGATTGATGAATATTCTCACAAAACATGGATTTATCTTCTAAAGTCCAAGGATTGAGAAATTTCATGAATTCAAAGATCAAGTTGAAAATGCTATAGGAAGAAGGATCAAGACCTTGAGGTTTGATAATGTTGGTGAATATGTGTCCAAGGAATTGATTGATTTTTGCAAGGATGTTGTAATTAAGATGGAGTTGATACTCCCCTACTATCCTCAACAAAATGGAATTGTCGAAAGGAAGAATGGGACAATTATGGAAGTAGCCAAATCCATGTTTCATGATCAAGAGTTACCAATGTTTCTATGAGGAGAAGTTGTGAAGGATGTTGTGTATGTTCAAAATAGATTCCCACATCGAGTCTTAGATTACAAGACTCCTAAAGAAGTCTATACATGTGAGATACCCAATGTTGAGCATTTGAGAATTTTTGGTTGTCCTGTTTATGTTCATGCTCCTAAGTAGAAGAGGACAAAGTTGGAGCCTTTTTGGAACAAGGAAAATTTTGTGGGCTACAGTGAATATTCAAAGGCCTTTAGGGTCTATGTTTCAGGGCAACAATATATTTAAACTTGGAATCTAATGATGAGATACAGGTGGCTCCAAAGAATGTGGAATCAAAGTCTAAAGAACCTGAATCAATGGATCAAGATCGTCATGAAAAATTTGATGATCATGAAATTGTTGAATCTCTTAGAGCCACTATTCTTGATACTTGAAAGAGACATTCCTAGCTTGAAAGAACATTGAAGTAAGTTGAAGGACATGTTGCAACTCATAGGACCTTTAGGGAAAGCAAGAAGTCGAAAAGTTACTCTAGTTATACAACCTTGATGTGCAAGATCATTGAATCTAAGCCATCCACCTATGAAAAGTTTGGAAAGATGCTATAATTGAATAATATCAATTAATATTTAAGAGCAATGTTTCAGAAATCATGCCAAGTCCTGAAAGAAAGTTCGTTGTGCCTTCAAAATGGATCCACAAAATTAAGCATGTTGTTGCTGGAAATGTTGAAAAGTACAAGGCTAGATTTGTGGCTTGTGGATTCTCCCAGAAAGAGGGACAAGACTATGAAGACATGTTTGCTTCTGTTGCCAAGTATGCATCTATTAGATTTTTCATTGCTCTTGCTTCTATTGTTGGTTATAAATTGCATCAAATGGATGTCAAAACTTATTTTCTAAATGGGGTCATTGAAGACGAAGTCTATATTGAGAAACCCCAATTTTTTGAGGTCCATGATAGAGAAACATATGTTTGCAAATAGAAGAAAGCCCTATATGTGCTAAAGCAGACCCCTCATGCATGGCATTCACCTATTGATGGCTATTTGATGAGTCTTGGTTTTAAGAAGAGAAATGTTGATTCGAACTTGTATTTTAAAGTTGTTGATGGGGATCCCTTGATGGTGTTGTCATATGTGGATGATTTTCGTATGACCATGGCTGAGGTTTTGATTTTCCAGTGTAAGAGGGAGTTGGTTTCTGAATTTTAAATGAAGGATCTTGGACTCATGCATTACTATTTTGGATTGGAAATTTTGCAAAAGTATGATGGAATCTTTGCTGGCCAAGGAAAATACACTATATCAATCCTTCATAGATTTGGTATGATGGCCTGCAAGTCCATGCACACTCCTATGGTGACAAATTTGAATAAGATCCAAGAATGTTATTTTTATTTCATTGATCCCTCTATGTATTGCAAATTGATTGGCTCATTGAACTATCTTGTGAATACTAGACCTGATATTTGTTATGTTGTGAACACATTGAGCCAATTCTTGCTTGAGCCTTGGCATGTACATGAGTTGCAGCGAAATGTATTCTGAGATATTTGAGTGGTATCATTGAATATGGTTTGAATTGTGCTTCTAATGGAGAATGGCAACTACATGGATTTACTAATGTTAATTGGGATGGTAGCTATGATGATAGGAGAGAACATCTAGACTCTATTTTGGTCTAGGCTCCACTATGATTTCATGGTCTAGTAGAAAGAAAACTTGTGTTGCTCTGAGTACGACTGAAGTTGAATGTATTGTTGCATGTTCTACCTATTGTGAAGTAATGTGACTTTGAAAATTGTTTGTTGGTTTGTTTGATCATTGGAATCAACCATTATATATTGTGATAATCAAATTTGTGTGAAGCTTTCTTAGAACCCGACGTTCCATTACAGGTCGAAGCACATTGAGATTAAGTATCACTATATTCAAAATATTGTCCAAAGGAGAGTGTGTAGCTCGAATATGCTCCTACTCATGAACAGGTTGTTAATGTGTTAACAAATTCATTGTCTCATACGAAGTTTTCTTATTTCAAAGAAAAACATGGAGTTGTTAAGAACCCCTCTCTAAGACAGAGGGAGCATTAACTACATAACATCATGGGATGGAAAATCTTCCTTAGGCTACGGCCGAGAGACCTATGTATTGGTTGGGAAGATTGTTACTCCCCTAAGTCAACGGACCGAGAGACCAGTGAGTTTGGTCGAGGAGCTTAGTTCTGAGGTATGGATTGATCTTGTGTTCTCTCCATTAGGTTGTGAATGGGAGACTATATAGTCATGGATTGAGATAGGGATTATTTCCTTAGGATGTGGGCCAAGAGACCTTGTTTGTGGTCAGGGAGATGTACCATGTGTATATGATTGAGTTGGGGATTCCTTCCTTAGGTTGTGGGTTGGGACACCTTGTGTATGGTCAGGAAGATGTACCATATGCATGTGTTTGGTTTGGTCCCACTGGTTAGTGGAATACTGACTAGGATGCCATGGGGTTATGGATTTTGGGATGTGTTGGATGATATGTATCTTTCCTTATGATGAGATTGATGATCTCTCCCTTAGGTTTTGTTTCGGGAGACTTATGGATTGGTTGGGGAGATTGATCTTGTTATAAAGAGAAACTTATTTTTGTCCATTAGGTTGTGAGTCGGGAGCCCTATGGATTGGTCGAGGAAATTGATTTGAGAGAGAATGAAAAATACATCCCTACATTAGAGGGAGTGTTGAAAATTTATGTAGCAGCGATCAATATTTTCATTGGAAAATGATATAGAAAATTCATATTTTTTTTATCTTTGACCAAGTTGGCCTCAAGAATGTAAATTCGTCCCACATGTGAGAAAATATGCCTCCTCAAACTTATATATATATAAGGTATCGTTGGAGCTCATTTTGGCATCTCATCATCACACACATTCATCTAAAAATCACGGAGGATAATCCACACGCACAAAGGAGTCAAAGGAGGATTTATGACCAGTGTTGGCCAACTTCATTCTACATGTTTTGACTTTCATTGACTTAAATTGACTTGGGTTGTTTTGAATTTGTTTTACCGAGGGTTTGATTGTGCTTGAAGGCCGAAAATTGCAAATGGTTCAATGACTTGTCTTGACCAAATTTTTACCTATATTCTAAATTGTTGACTCTCTCTCCTTTGACCAAGAATTGCAAGGAATATTGACTAAGGATTGACCAAATTTCAATGTCTTATTCAGAGCTTCCATGTGCTGAAATTCATCCTTACTATTGCAGACATATACTTTGACCAAAATTGACTTTCTGTCTCTTTATTGACTGGTTTTGACTTGGACATTTTGAGTGAAATTTGGAATCTTGTTGGAATATTCTTTGATGTACTATTGATGAACAAAATTTCTTTCTCATAAGGAAAGAATTGGTTGGGTTGTCCCCATGTAGGTTTTGCCCTGGCTTGAAGCCTAATTTTTGGTGTCTCTTGTCTCTTGTTTATTGTTCATGTGATATCTATTGCTTTGTTGATGAAATTGTATGGTTGGAATGCAAAAATAACACTGATATATATCGTTGGAAGTAGTTATCTATTTTGAAAAACTAAAAAGAAATCTCATTATAGATTAGCTTAGCATAGTGTAAAACAATGTCCTCCTTGAAAGAAAAATACAAGATGTATAAGATTGACCTGATTACATGAGATGTTGATTCATGTCGTATAATAGGGGAAAACAACCAAGAAAAATCTTTGTAGGTATCTTTTAGCATTAAGATGTCAATGGAAAAAAGATTGGCTTGCACAAGCAAAGTCTTCTTTTCTTTTACTCATCATCTTGCATTATTCTTCCAGTGCACTTTGATATATATGACAGGTCAAGCATGGTTTTACCAAGTTCTTAATTGTTTGAAACTCAATTTATGAGCAACATTTAGTAATGTGTCCCTTCAGCATGTACCACCTTCACTAGGACATGCAAGAACTATGATAAGGAGTTAATAACCTATGACACAGTTTGAATGGATTAATGGATTTGATTCACATAATATCATACCACCATCATTTCACCTTGAAGATCAGACTTTCTTAAATGAGTTTTCAATTAGCCTTTAAATTCGAACATAATTTCAGATATTTATAATTGTTCTTTGCAGTGCACTGATCCAAACATCCTTACCAATTTTTATAAAACTTTATAATATTAAAATCTCTCCATATTTATGAAAATATAAAGGTAAGCTTGTTTTATATAACTCTCCATATTTCCAATGTATGGAGTTATTTATAATTGTTCTTTGCAGTGCACTGATCCAAACATCCTTACACATTTTTATAAAACTTTATAATATTAAAATCTCTCCATATTTATGAAAATATAAAGGTAAGCTAGTTTTATATAACTCTCCATATTTCCAATGTATGGGGTTAAGATAGTTTTTCACTTATTGTGTGAAGTTTGTCTCTAACTTTAAAATATGTATATTTTTCATACACCAACATTCATTAATCAAACACATAGGGATGATATTTAAAGATATGGTAGTTGTTTTAAAAGTTAGGGTATATTTTTATGCTGAGATTTTATTGTTATTCGCATAAATTTATGTTGAGTATAGAGATAGATCAATTTTTTAGGAAACATTTTTTTTTTATTTATTTATTTTACTTTACATTTAATTTGATCTCTCTATACTTATAGATATATGATTAACATATAGGAATATCTTTTTCTACATATAATAATATTTTTTAGATTGTTATGTCAACTTAGGAATTACAAATCCCTATTATATTTACATATTTAAATAATTCATTCATAATTCACATTGAAATTTTCAATAATTTACACATCTATATAAAGTTATACTCATACATCATATTTTATTTATTTATTTATTTATTTATTTTTTTTATCAACACCCTTCTATAGATTCATTGACAATGAAGTATGCATTAAAGAAATTGAAGTAAAAAATGGGCCTCAAAACAAAAATGTATAATCAAAATCAACTTTATAAGAACCAATAAGATTTGAGCTGATGATGTCAACTATGGGGATGATTCACCATTTTTGTAGTAAAAAAATAAAAAGATAAAAAAATAAAAAAATACTTTTCGACTCGTATTTTCAACTTATCTCCCTATAGTGTTTCAAATTTCAAGTGACCCTATAGTGTTACTCAAATTTCAAATGAGAGCACTCGGATTTTTGTCAATTTTTGTAAAAATATTCAAATTGGATTTTGTATAGTTTTTATAAAATTTAGGTGGATTTTAATGTAAAATATTTTTACTCTATAAAATTTGGGTAATTCATTTAGAAAAAAATTAATGTTTTTGCTAAAAAAGACATGAAAAATTAGCCCACAAGGGAAATTTAGCTCCTAAAATTTTTCTTAAATCTATCAAACTCACCCTAGGTTCACTTAATATTTAGACATTGTTATGAATATGATTTATGAATGTTATGAATAATAAATAAACGTAGTTATATTTTAAATAGCCATTAGTGAAAATGAAAAGGCATGTCTAAAAGACATGTCCACTGATCAATGGGCATTTGCCTAAGTATATAAGCGGGCCCTCATGGTAACATTCAATCATACTTGTATACTCATCTTATTAATAAAAATATTATTACAATACATTGTGTATTTTTACATTTTAAAAACACAACAACTCCAAGTCTTGTCACTTCAATGTTATCAGAGCCATCCCATGTTATTAGAGCCATCCGATCCTTTGGATTTATTCACTACACAATATGTCATTGTATTGAAATCATGGAATTAAGTGAATATCATAAATCTAAACTATTAAATGAAACTCAAGAAACAATACAACAAATAAAAAAATCATTGGCAGAATCATTAAAGACTTTCAAAACCCCAGATTCAACACCCCAGATTCAACACTTACAATGGACGAGGACATTGACATGAAAGGGACTAACAATAATAAATGCATTAAATAGGAAATTGATTTTGAACATGTTTAGGAAATCCTCAAGGTGACATAGATAATGTTGTTGAAGAAGATGACAAAATTGATGTCGCAAGCTAGGAAATCGTAGATTCTGATCTAGTTAAGTCAATTTCCAATATAGTTGATTTGTAATAGAAAAAAGAAGAAAATACAATGCATGGCTTATCTAGCAGTAATTGTTATCTAGCAGTGATTGTTATAACGCAGGTCACTTTTAAACATTTTGAAAGTGTAAAAATCCCTGTGTATCACTTGAATGAAACAAACCAACATATAAAAGAGGAGGATGAAAAAGAAAAAAGGGACTATCATCCCAGGGCACAATACTCTGCACATGAAAAACAACTCGATGAAATTTATTACCATCGATCTAAAACAAAACCTCAGACGCACACAAAGCATAAATCTTCTGTATTAAGCAAAACGAATTTTGAGGACAATAATACAAAAGAAGTTGAGGACAATAATACAAATCTTGTAAGAAAAAGCGGACTTGAGGACAATAATACAAATCTTGTAAGAAGCAGCGTATTTTTTAGGTTGTGGAAAGTCGAGGACAATAAAGAATCTGAATCACTACTACGTCTACGACATCAACCCAGAAAAATCAAAATCAAGCATATGAAAAATGTATTCTTCCTTGTGTTTTCTCCAGCAAATCGACTCACAAGTGGGGTGTTCCTAGGGTTTCAAACAATGTCAACGACAGAAAATCACCGAAACAAGCTGAGAAGGAAAACCCTCCGCCATATTTCCATAAGCTTGTAGGCATTCTCGGTCTAGGTTCTGGATTTGTTGTAAGTGTGGCATACAATAATTTTGACAAACAAGCCTTAATTGCAATCTACAGCAAAGGTCTTAGGTATTTCACACAAGTTGCCATGGGAGAATATTTTTGTATGCAATTCGGTGTTGAAGAAGAATCCCACCCTATTCAAAATGAATATAGATGTTTAGAAGTCATGGAAGAACGTGTGCCAGTGCATCTATGAGATTTGATTGTTGGGAAATTGAGTGAATGCGCGGTTTGTTACGGAGAACCCTGCGGTTTGTTACGGAGAACCCTGCATCATTCCTTTCAAATTTGGTAAAATCCAAACTATAATGAAAGAGGCCGATACTGAGGATGTTGTGACTCTTGTTATTGTTTCTTCAAATCCCTTATCAATTAATCAAAATTTCGCCATAAAAGCTTATCGAAGGAAACGAAGATTGTTCTCAAGGAGCCTTGCCCGGTTAAAAACAAGAATGGTTTCATATTCGTTGATGTGGACAGTCCTATTTAAAGGGTAGAGAATTTTCCTTCACCTTCACATATGGTCAATGAACAATTCAAGCAGTGGTTTGTCGATGGGGATCACGCTCACAAGAGAAAGAATGGAATGAATGTGTTTGAAATTACACCAGAGCCCTACTCTGTGGCCCTTCCAAAAATACTGGCCATGAACCAGAGGTTAAATCATGCATTTAAGATGCTATCCGATAATTGTCGTGCGTTCATAGAACTACAAAGATACATAAAAGCATTGCAAGATGCAGAGAAATGTTGGGAGTTGGAGCCTTCGAACAAAATCTCTATTGTTCTCAAAACTGAATCGCTGGTGGCACTGGAAAAATATAAAGCCCTGTATAATTTTATTCAGACTTGTTCCAAATCCATGAAGAAATATAATGCAACCATTTTTCGCCAGATGTGCATCGAATATTAGGACATTGGTGAATCCAGTGTGGGAAGTTATGATTTGATTGAACAAGAACCTTGTGGAAACGTGGTGTGGAATTTGAAACGTTGTGCCAACTCAGAGTTACTTATTGCTTACAAATATGAGTAAACAAAAGAATTATAATATATCATAAAGTAATTTATGAAAATCGTTAAAGTGACTTTATTAAAATTATAAAGTTACTCATAATGATTTTTATAAAGATACTTTAACATAATATATAAATAAATAACATATAAATAAAATAATTAACATATATATATATATTTTCTCAAAGGGAAAATGGATAAACTTCAATTTTGATATAATGATGACTTACACATGCCGAAATAACGTGGGTGCGCGAAGAAATTTTCAGCGATTGAGCTTTAAGGACAATTCTTTGAACAGAGGGGCAATGGTTGATTTGTTTTTTGTTTTGTTTTGTTTTTTTTTCTACAGGTGGGAAAACATATCATAACTCAGTTGTCAAATCAGCGGTGAGGACAACCATCTGTATATGCTAATCATGAATGCAGGCTGGCTCATCACCGTTATTCAAGTAAAACCACACCACTCGTAATAACCCACTGGTGGTCCATAAGGGGGCAGGGTTTCACTCCGGCCAGATGCCTCTGGGTCTTGGACCATTAACCTATTTCCTTATGTCCAAGGAAGACAATCTCTTAGCCAAACAGAAAGAGTTTTAGGGCATACTCCAGGCAATGTTATGAATATAATTTAGATAAAATTAAATAAATGCAAATAAATAATAAATAATTATAGCTATATTTTAAATAATCATTAGTTAAAATGGAAAGGCTTGTCTATAAAGACATGACTAGCCATGAAGGGTCACCTGCCTTGGTATATAAGCGGACTCTCATTGTAACATTCAATCATACTTGTACATTCATCTTATTAAAAAAAATATCACTACAATACATCGTGTATTTTTACATTTTAAAAGCACAACAACTCCAAGTTTGGTCGCTTTAGAAACTTAAATTTCAAATATGTAATCAAACATCAACTTTTAAAACACTTCACGTCCAAATTTTAAAACACAAACTTATGTCCATAAATTATTAAGGTGGCAAAACTATCATAATTCAATTTTCAGTAGGTAGTGATGACAATCATTATTAGTTGCTACTCGTAAATGAATTGACTCGTCATTCTTATTCAAGGAAAACTATGCCACCTAACATTACTTGGTGGTGGCAAGAGGGAAAATCTTCATTCTTGTCAATTGCCTTTACATCTTGGGTCATTAACCAATTTCCTTTATGTTTAAGAGAAAGAACACATCCAATCATGAATGGTTCTAAGTTGTAGATAACTTTCCTTTCATTACTTTGAAAATAATTAATTATTAAAAAAACATACAAATATTATAAAGAAATAAAAATAAAATAAAGTGCATAAAAATGTTAAATTGAAAAAAGAATAATCTCTACCCTTAAGGTGGTGTTGAAACCTCATCTTGTTATGCAAACATATATAGTTATAGAAAGGTTTCCCATAATGGATAAGTTTATTAGGATAAATTGTTAATATGCAGCCATTAGATAAATTTTGAGGTATAAAATGAGTCTCCTAAAGAATATTGTAAAATAATAGTGGAAATAATAAAATAAGATTAAATTATATCATCAAATTTTATAGGGAAAAAATAAAAAACTATTTTTTCAACTCTTAGTTTCAATTTATCTCCCTACAATTTTACTCAAATTTCGAGTGGGAACATTCATTGGATGCATAATTTAATTCTTCATCCAAAAATTACCTATGTTGCATACTTTTGATGGACCCTGCTACACGAAAAATGAGAAATACATGAAAAATGTTATTGCAATCATTTTTTTTTATAATGTATTTCTTATTTTTTGTGTAGTCCGAGTAAATTGAAAAATATATTTTCTCCTTTAAAGGCTAATTGAAAACTCATTTAAGAAAGTCTGATCTTCAAGGTGAAATGATGGTGGTATGATATTATGTGAATCAAATCCATTAATCCATTCAAACTGTGTCATAGGTTATTAACTCCTTATCATAGTTCTTGCATGTCCTAGTGAAGGTGGTACATGCTGAAGGGACACATTACTAAATGTTGCTCATAAATTGAGTTTCAAACAATTAAGAACTTGGTAAAACCATGCTTGACCTGTCATATATATCAAAGTGCACTGGAAGAATAATGCAAGATGATGAGTAAAAGAAAAGAAGACTTTGCTTGTGCAAGCCAATCTTTTTTCCATTGACATCTTAATGCTAAAAGATACCTACAAAGATTTTTCTTGGTTGTTTTCCCCTATTATACGACATGAATCAACATCTCATGTAATCAGGTCAATCTTATACATCTTGTATTTTTCTTTCAAGGAGGACATTGTTTTACACTATGCTAAGCTAATCTATAATGAGATTTCTTTTTAGTTTTTCAAAATAGATAACTACTTCCAACGATATATATCAGTGTTATTTTTGCATTCCAACCATACAATTTCATCAACAAAGCAATAGATATCACATGAACAATAAACAAGAGACAAGAGACACCAAAAATTAGGCTTCAAGCCAGGGCAAAACCTACATGGGGACAACCCAACCAATTCTTTCCTTATGAGAAAGAAATTTTGTTCATCAATAGTACATCAAAGAATATTCCAACAAGATTCCAAATTTCACTCAAAATGTCCAAGTCAAAACCAGTCAATAAAGAGACAGAAAGTCAATTTTGGTCAAAGTATATGTCTGCAATAGTAAGGATGAATTTCAGCACATGGAAGCTCTGAATAAGACATTGAAATTTGGTCAATCCTTAGTCAATATTCCTTGCAATTCTTGGTCAAAGGAGAGAGAGTCAACAATTTAGAATATAGGTAAAAATTTGGTCAAGACAAGTCATTGAACCATTTGCAATTTTCGGCCTTCAAGCACAATCAAACCCTCGGTAAAACAAATTCAAAACAACCCAAGTCAATTTAAGTCAATGAAAGTCAAAACATGTAGAATGAAGTTGGCCAACACTGGTCATAAATCCTCCTTTGACTCCTTTGTGCGTGTGGATTATCCTCCGTGATTTTTAGATGAATGTGTGTGATGATGAGATGCCAAAATGAGCTCCAACGATACCTTATATATATATAAGTTTGAGGAGGCATATTTTCTCACATGTGGGACGAATTTACATTCTTGAGGCCAACTTGGTCAAAGATAAAAAAAATATGAATTTTCTATATCATTTTCCAATGAAAATATTGATCGCTGCTACATAAATTTTCAACACTCCCTCTAATGTAGGGATGTATTTTTCATTCTCTCTCAAATCAATTTCCTCGACCAATCCATAGGGCTCCCGACTCACAACCTAATGGACAAAAATAAGTTTCTCTTTATAACAAGATCAATCTCCCCAACCAATCCATAAGTCTCCCGAAACAAAACCTAAGGGAGAGATCATCAATCTCATCATAAGGAAAGATACATATCATCCAACACATCCCAAAATCCATAACCCCATGGCATCCTAGTCAGTATTCCACTAACCAGTGGGACCAAACCAAACACATGCATATGGTACATCTTCCTGACCATACACAAGGTGTCCCAACCCACAACCTAAGGAAGGAATCCCCAACTCAATCATATACACATGGTACATCTCCCTGACCACAAACAAGGTCTCTTGGCCCACATCCTAAGGAAATAATCCCTATCTCAATCCATGACTATATAGTCTCCCATTCACAACCTAATGGAGAGAACACAAGATCAATCCATACCTCAGAACTAAGCTCCTCGACCAAACTCACTGGTCTCTCGGTCCGTTGACTTAGGGGAGTAACAATCTTCCCAACCAATACATAGGTCTCTCGGCCGTAGCCTAAGGAAGATTTTCCATCCCATGATGTTATGTAGTTAATGCTCCCTCTGTCTTAGAGAGGGGTTCTTAACAACTCCATGTTTTTCTTTGAAATAAGAAAACTTCGTATGAGACAATGAATTTGTTAACACATTAACAACCTGTTCATGAGTAGGAGCATATTCGAGCTACACACTCTCCTTTGGACAATATTTTGAATATAGTGATACTTAATCTCAATGTGCTTCGACCTGTAATGGAACGTCGGGTTCTAAGAAAGCTTCACACAAATTTGATTATCACAATATATAATGGTTGATTCCAATGATCAAACAAACCAACAAACAATTTTCAAAGTCACATTACTTCACAATAGGTAGAACATGCAACAATACATTCAACTTCAGTCGTACTCAGAGCAACACAAGTTTTCTTTCTACTAGACCATGAAATCATAGTGGAGCCTAGACCAAAATAGAGTCTAGATGTTCTCTCCTATCATCATAGCTACCATCCCAATTAACATTAGTAAATCCATGTAGTTGCCATTCTCCATTAGAAGCACAATTCAAACCATATTCAATGATACCACTCAAATATCTCAGAATACATTTCGCTGCAACTCATGTACATGCCAAGGCTCAAGCAAGAATTGGCTCAATGTGTTCACAACATAACAAATATCAGGTCTAGTATTCACAAGATAGTTCAATGAGCCAATCAATTTGCAATACATAGAGGGATCAATGAAATAAAAATAACATTCTTGGATCTTATTCAAATTTGTCACCATAGGAGTGTGCATGGACTTGCAGGCCATCATACCAAATCTATGAAGGATTGATATAGTGTATTTTCCTTGGCCAGCAAAGATTCCATCATACTTTTGCAAAATTTCCAATCCAAAATAGTAATGCATGAGTCCAAGATCCTTCATTTAAAATTCAGAAACCAACTCCCTCTTACACTGGAAAATCAAAACCTCAGCCATGGTCATACGAAAATCATCCACATATGACAACACCATCAAGGGATCCCCATCAACAACTTTAAAATACAAGTTCGAATCAACATTTCTCTTCTTAAAACCAAGACTCATCAAATAGCCATCAATAGGTGAATGCCATGCATGAGGGGTCTGCTTTAGCACATATAGGGCTTTCTTCTATTTGCAAACATATGTTTCTCTATCATGGACCTCAAAAAATTGGGGTTTCTCAATATAGACTTCGTCTTCAATGACCCCATTTAGAAAATAAGTTTTGACATCCATTTGATGCAATTTATAACCAACAATAGAAGCAAGAGCAATGAAAAATCTAATAGATGCATACTTGGCAACAGAAGCAAACATGTCTTCATAGTCTTGTCCCTCTTTCTGGGAGAATCCACAAGCCACAAATCTAGCCTTGTACTTTTCAACATTTCCAGCAACAACATGCTTAATTTTGTGGATCCATTTTGAAGGCACAACGAACTTTCTTTCAGGACTTGGCATGATTTCTGAAACATTGCTCTTAAATATTAATTGATATTATTCAATTATAGCATCTTTCCAAACTTTTCATAGGTGGATGGCTTAGATTCAATGATCTTGCACATCAAGGTTGTATAACTAGAGTAACTTTTCGACTTCTTGCTTTCCCTAAAGGTCCTATGAGTTGCAACATGTCCTTCAACTTACTTCAATGTTCTTTCAAGCTAGGAATGTCTCTTTCAAGTATCAAGAATAGTGGCTCTAAGAGATTCAACAATTTCATGATCATCAAATTTTTCATGACGATCTTGATCCATTGATTCAGGTTCTTTAGACTTTGATTCCACATTCTTTGGAGCCACCTGTATCTCATCATTAGATTCCAAGTTTAAATATATTGTTGCCCTGAAACATAGACCCTAAAGGCCTTTGAATATTCACTGTAGCCCACAAAATTTTCCTTGTTCCAAAAAGGCTCCAACTTTGTCCTCTTCTACTTAGGAGCATGAACATAAACAGGACAACCAAAAATTCTCAAATGCTCAACATTGGGTATCTCACATGTATAGACTTCTTTAGGAGTCTTGTAATCTAAGACTCGATGTGGGAATCTATTTTGAACATACACAACATCCTTCACAACTTCTCCTCATAGAAACATTGGTAACTCTTGATCATGAAACATGGATTTGGCTACTTCCATAATTGTCCCATTCTTCCTTTCGACAATTCCATTTTGTTGAGGATAGTAGGGGAGTATCAACTCCATCTTAATTACAACATCCTTGCAAAAATCAATCAATTCCTTGGACACATATTCACCAACATTATCAAACCTCAAGGTCTTGATCCTTCTTCCTATAGCATTTTCAACTTGATCTTTGAATTCATGAAATTTCTCAATCCTTGGACTTTAGAAGATAAATCCATGTTTTGTGAGAATATTCATCAATCAAAGATACATAATAAAAGTTTCCATCCAATGTCTTGTCAAACATAGACCCACAAACATCAAAGTGCACACGATCTAAGATTTCTTTGGATCTACTATCACTACTAGTACATCTTGCTTTCACATTTTTCACAAGGGGCACATCCCTTGTAAACTCCAACATGATCAACCTTGATTTCCAGTACACCCTTAACAAAATATTTCATTCTAGTCAAAGCTTTATAGTGAATATGAGTGTACCTTTAATGCCATAGCTCACAAAGATTAGTGGTGTTATGAATCAAATATTGAATTGAATTTCTAAGGAGACGATATAGGCCTCCAATTTACACACCAATGACATCCTTTTTCCATACTAAGATTTGTCCATCAACAAAAACAATTCTATATCCTTTGCCTTCAAGAGATGAGATGGACACCAATTTTTTATTCAAATCAAGAACATATAAATTATTGTTGAGTTTAACATTACTTCCTGAATCCAATTGAAAGGATGATGAGCCAATACCTTTGACTTCAAATTTTCCATTGTCTCCGAACTCCACTCTTTGTGCTATCTTATTTTCAACCAATTCATTAGGATGACCATGAATTCCAATCATGTGCCTAGAGGAACCACTATCCATCAACCATATTTCATCATAACCTGCAATGGAACTTGTAAAAGCAGAATAAAATGAGTATTCTTCATTAGTATCTCTTTGCTTAGGCCTCCTCTTGGATTCATCAATATTAGTGGCAAAATTATGTTGCTTCCTCTTTC
>Ga0115851_100750_pt1 | contig 15758 bp, 12 predicted proteins | sample InSIn2gowninarea_FD_83865 | JGI IMG/M metagenome (GOLD analysis project Ga0115851, IMG submission 83865)
GTTAAAACCTGATTTTCTTATAGTGCATATTATAAATTATACAATCATGTGGGATTTTAACTCTTATTTTCAAAATATTATTATCATCTTATTCCTTCCCTTTTTTCATGGCCACACATTTATTGATTGATGATCACATTTACTAATGTATCCACCTTTTTTTTTATTTGGCTAGACATACATATTTTTCATCTTGATTAAGTTGTTGGATTTCTTTTCATAACCTAATACAGTGACATATAGAGTGATCTCTAGCTTTTTGAGATATATAATAATAGTTTACATTGTACCATGATGATTTATATGTGTTATTATCATCTTTAGCTTTCTTTGGCAAAGGCTCAAATAATGTCTTGATTAAATCCATTAATATGGTTATAAATGGAATGGATAAGGATGTCGTATTTTATTTTTGGGTAACTAATTTGTATCTTATGGGTTTTTCTACAACATTTACATTATTTTATTCATTTTTTGTGGGATATTTTTTATTTTCATCCATGTGTGATGAAGCATTTCCATATGATTGCACCTCCTTCAATTAAGAAAATTTCCTATTAGCAACTTTTTAGCCTTGATTCTAAAACTTTGATCCATAAGGTCACTAGCCAAAGGTGTCAAAGGTTGTAACAAGGCATTTACAAAAATATGATTTACGTCCTCTTCGTCTAGCTTAGAGTTTATGGCTTCCCATTATTTCTCAAATATAGGGATAAATTTCTCTAGTTTTTTATTAGAAACTTATTTTACTGAATTCAAATTAATTAGGGTGACGTTTTGGTTGATATTACACCTATAATAAGCCATAAACATCTTTACTCTATCTTGATAATTGCTAATCCAATGAGGAGGAGATTTATAAAACCATTCATTTTCCTCTCCTTTTAGACTTGTAGGGAAAAAAAACATACCATTAATTCGCTATCATAGTCTATTTCCAATATAAACATTAAGATATGTTTCTTAGGATCATTATCCCCATTAAAAAAATCAAACTTAGGGTTTTTATATTCTATTAGAAATTAAAGGTTTAATATTTACCATAATAAAGGAATAATAAATAATCCATCCAAATCACACGTATTATCCTCTTTTCCATTTATTTTAGACTCAAGCACTTGCATTTCTTTGATAATTTATGAAACGTAAGAATCCATGATTTTCTTATTATTTTAACTAACCTAAGTAGCATCCTAATTGACATTATAAATCTAATTCACATTTATATTATTCTTATTGAAAAAATAAGTTAACTTTTCCATTAATTCTTGGAGGTCCATGCAAGCTGAACGAAAAATACATAACAAGGTAGAAAATACTAGAACCTACAAATGGGGTTATAATCCAAGTTGGTCATATCAAGTGGTCATTTCTTGAGATGAAGGAAGGGTTTACATAAATGCTACCTAGTTTAGCATATCAACAAAAAATTAATTGTTGCTACTACAAGGCTAAAAAATAAAGGCGTCATCGCCATTGCCTACAATTTCGTCAAGGTACTAAGTATTCTCCTTGTATGTATGTGCAACTTTTTCATCTTAAATGGGGCATGGACACTCACAAAAAAATAACTAGATTTGGGTTTCTTTCCCATGTAATTATTGTAATAACCCTTATAGACATGTATTCAAAATGTGGGTGCATTATTAAAGCAAGTATTTTTTTTCACAATATACATAATAGATTATCAATTTCATAGAGCGTAATGCTTGTAGGATATATGCAAGCAAGCTATAACAAAATATTTGAATAAATGGAATATATGGTCATTAATCCAAAAAATGTTACATTTTTTAGTCTTTTATCTCCACGTAGCCATGCAGGTCTAGTGAAATAGGGCTATCAATACTTCAAATTCATGAATGATAATTATCGTGTTACACTCATAATGAAATATATATATATATATATATGTTTGACCTTCTTGGTTGTATTGGGTGTGTAGATGAAGTGAAAAATACTTAATAAATAGCATACCAATAAAACCTTATGCAAATATGATAACCACCAAGAATCATACTTATTTTTTTGAAGCTTGCAACTCAACTGCTTCTCTCTTATTTTTCAATTTTTTTCTTTCTAACCTTTTGTTGATAACATTTTATTTAAACCAAGTTCTTCATAGCTATATGACTCATAATAAATGAAAACCTACTAAGATAAGTGACAATCATATAAAAAGGACCATGGGGAAGAGATGCATCATTTTCCTTATTTTTAGCATATGGATCCATGTGATATAATATCTCACTTTGTTTAAAAATAATTGTATGAATTTTTGTATAATATCAGCCATGAACACTCCATGTATGGGATGAAATGCCTAGATAACATTTAAAATTTGCTCAACTTGATACCAAATTTATTTTGGAAGCCTTGAACTAGTAAGTAAACAATGTAGAATCCAAAAACTTATGAATTTCTCTCTAAAAAAATGTAAAATCCAAAAAACGTATTTTTCCCCATGTAAGCTAAAAGTTAAAGTGAAAAATATGACATGTAATATAGTGTTACAAGATCGCCAATTGGTAGCATACATTGTCATATTTGCTATATTTGTAGCAATCTCCATGGAGTTCTTATTTATATAAATTGTGATGAAGACACCTTCAATTGCTTCATAAATAATTTTCTCCATAAATTCAATACTATGTATATGTGTGGCCATGAAAAAAGGGAAGGAATAAGATGATAATAATATTTTGAAAATAAGAGTTAAAATCCCACATGATTGTATAATTTATAATATGCACTATAAGAAAATCAGGTTTTAACGATATGCTATTAATGATAGTTTTTTTATGGTGGCTAAAACTTACCTTTTAAAATCATTAATAGAACAATTTTATGCCACATTTTAAAATCCCTAAAATGATGGTTTAAAACCACCCTAAAAAAGTTGAAAACTAAATAAAAAGTGCGAGCAAGGATAATTAATGCAAATGGGAAGGAAATTTGTGTAGACAGGAAGCGTTTGCACAATCATATGAAGAAGAATTTCCCTAACAATAATAGATGTTGTTGACATAGTTTCATGGATTATAATGATCATAATTTATGTATAAAATGGTTGAAAAGTCTTTAGTGACTTCAAATAAAATGCAAGTGTCAAGTGAAAAGCCAAAATTTGCAACCTTTATCAATATTTTTCCAAAATGTGTTACAATGGGAGCTCTAGAAAAATTTATTGACATCCACTAAAGAGTATTTGAAAATATCTTTTCATCTAATGTTGTGAGTGTGATTCGTTTGATAGCCATGTATGCAAAATTTGGAAGAATACATAAGGCCAATTTTTTTTTTATAAGATGCATGATGCAAATATATTTCAAGGAATGCAATGATTGAAAGATATACAATTGATGGATATATTAATGATTCCCTTAAACTCTTTGATATGATAAAGCACTTGGTAAATAACGCTAATAACATAACCTTTGTATGTGTTCTACTTACATTCAACCATGGATGAGGATTGTAAATACTTTAATAACATGAGAGACTCTTATTGCATTATTTTGAGATGATTCATTATACATGCGTTATTAACCTTCTCGACCATATAGGGTATGCTATGACCTTGACCACTATCATGATGCCCATTAAAAGTCACCTCAAAATCCTCACTTCATTTTGTTAAATAAATCCTCTTCACATTATATTCATTCTCTATAATGAAAATCATATATTAATAGAGGTATAAATAAATGTACATAAGACAACCTTCACCTCCTTCACGTTTGAAGGCAATGGTATTTGTTTCTTGCATTTTTATAGCATTAATTATCCATTAGAATGATATGAATATCACTTTCACATAAGTTTTTCAATATGGGATTTGAAGAATACATGAATTATTTGACAAAATGATATGATATCACTCTCACATAACTTTATCATAAGATATGCATAATATGGATATGTTGAAGAGGCTCATGAATTATTTGAAAAAACACCTCATCGAAATGTAGTATCACATACTACAATGATCATAAGATATGCATAATACAAATATGTTGAAAGGTATCATGAAGTGTTTGATAAAATTCCTTATTGAAATGCAATCTCATGGACTGCAATGATTACAAGATATGCATAATAAAGATATGTTAAAAGGGACTATAAATTATTTAACAAAATGCCTCATCAAAATGTAATTTCATGGATTATAATGATAACAAGATATGCATAATACGAATACATTGAAAGGGCCCATGAATTGTTTAACAAAATACCTCATTAAAATGCACTCTACATTGATTACAAGAAATGCATAGTAAAGATATATTGAAAGGGACCATAAATTATTTAAAAAAATGCCTCATCAAAATGTAATTTCATGGATTATAATGATAACAAGATATGCATAATATGAATATACTGAAAGGGCCCATGAATTGTTTAAAAAAATACCTCATCAAAATACAACCTACATTGATTACATGATATGCATAATAAAGATATGTTGAAAATGCCTCTTAATTGTTTAACCAACTACCTAATCAAAATGCAATTTCATGGATTATAATGATAACATGTTATGCATAATACAAAAATGTTGAAAGGACCCATGAATTATTTGATAAAATACCTAATCGAAATGCAATCTCATAAACTACAATGATCGTAGTATAGGTACAAAATGGGTTTTGAGAAGGCCTTGGAGAATTTTATGTAAATATAATTGTTAGGAGCAAATACGAACTCTATAATCTTTATCAACATTCTTCTAGCATGTACCACCTTGGGATCTCTAGAAGAATATATGAACATTCATCCAAGAGTAGTTTGAAAATATTTTTTCATCAAACATGGAAGTCTTTCTTATTTAAATGTTAAGTACATGTTGTTTAGAAACTTCTAGAGATTCAAGATATGAACTATATGTTCCTTTAGGGTTTACTATCCCTATCATCATACCACCATTCCTCATAAAGGATGAAAGATCTATGTGACCATTATTTTTTTCTCATCTATATTTACTCTACCTTAGGAAGATTTAAGGTATTTTTAATGCTCACTACTATGCATGCATCTGCATCACTTGTGGGGGAAATAGTAGCGAAGCATGATACTAAGACCACCAAATCTAAATAAGCGGCGTTGTAAGTTCATTATAAAGGTTTCACAAGGTATTATTTCTAACCCCATATTTTGTTATTCCAATGTCTAAATTTCATAAAGCTTGTTCATGGATTGAGAACTACACCTTGGTAGAGTATTTTCTTGATCGTATTCTCATCAAATCTATTATTAAAACCTAGATTCAATAATATTGGCATTCCCATTGGATCCATGTTAACCAAGGCTCATAACCTTTCCAAGGGGTTTTTTTAATTTTAATTTTTCTTATATTGAGAAAGTTAAGTTGGTCTTGAATAGAGGTTCATGTTGTGTTCATAACACATTTCTCATATTTTAGCCTTAGACTATATATTTTAGTGTTTCCAATGAAGTCTCTCTAAATTTACTAGTTTGGGTGGAATTTACCGATCTCCTATTAGGTTTTTGGCCATTTTTGTAAATTCTGGTGTCTATCATTGGTGAGTTTGTATGTGATAAGTCAGTTCACTTCTTTGCAACTATGCCAAATTTATGCATGTGTATCAAGTTCTAACTCACTAAGGAACTGAATTATTTCATCAACATTCAAGTTGTTGATACTCACTTCTAGTAGCGAGTGGTTTATATCAATTTACCAAACATATGTTGCTAGTATCAATCCATAGCCCCATAAAATTAAATATTGCATGTTCATGGAAGAAAATTTCAAAAATAAGGTTATAACTCCCTTTACTATGGTTCCAGGTACTCCCACTCAACCCTCCAATGATATCCAAGAGGAATGGACCAAAATTTCCCACAAGAAGGATAAAAATAATAAGGCTCCATAACCTAGCCATGGGCCCATGAGTTGTTCTAATGTTATAGTTCCCAATTCATTGCTTCAAATAACTTCTACTCCTTCAAATATGCTCCTCCCCCAACTCTCAAGGATAATGTTCCACCTCTAGAGGAGGAAGGACTTCCTTTGGTCTGAACCATAATTTGATACTTGAATGAAGTGAATCACTCCTGGGTGATAAGTCAAAGATCGTATAACCCTATAAGGGGAGAAAATTCAATACCTAATGATAACCATTTTCATATAAACTTTCTATAATAATCATACAAGTATTTTGGTAATAATAACTTTTAGGTTCTTTTGTATTTGAGAAATTTGATGATATTGAAAGAGCTATGCTCCTTAATCAATTAGAATTATTTTTCTTTCTTAGAATGTCAGAGGGTTGATGGACCCAATCTAAAGATACATGTTCCATTATGATATTTTGTTTTTTGAGTTTATTATTTTCCTAACTTTCCTTACTTACGTTAAGTTAAGATTTATGGTTTCAATTTGCATCATGTTTGCTCTCTTATCTACCCCAATAGTTTGTATTACTCCACTAGGAATAGTTCTAGCAAAGATGGTGTAGTCATTTTATTTTCAGCTAAGTGGCAAGATAAGTTTGTTACATGGGGAGAGGATCCAGCATACCAAGAAATTTGGGTATTGTTTGATATTGATGGTATGTACTTTGGGATTATCAATGTTTATGCCTCCATTGATTTATTTGTTAGATGTACACTTTAGTGTTGGTGTGCTTTATCTTTACCGTCGGTAGCTTTATTAATGTGTTGGAATTCAACATAATTGAGAATAATCTAAAAAAGTTGGCCACCATCCCCAATTATGGTCTATAAGTTATTGGGAGGCTTGGTTCTATATGAAAAATAATTTGGGATTATCAGACCCTGACTCTTTCTTTTTTGTAGCCAAATTTCCTAGCCATCAATGGTATACATGATTAAATGTTTAACATGGCCATTTAAGAATTCTTAAATGTCTTAACATATTCATTCTATCAAACCATCATTAATTAGTTTTTATAAAAGTCTATCATCTACCTCTTATGTGGAGTCTATCTTGGGTAGTACTAGTTTTGACCATATTCCCATCATATTTACGATAGAGGTCACCTCTCTACCTTTCATACACTACAAGTGTAAATTTTTCCTCAACACATATTACCTTCAACATGCTTCAATGATGTGTCACATTTTTCAAATGTGGAAGCTAGTCCCACATCCTTTGGGCTCCATTGGCTAGATTGAATGCTAGAATGGCACTATCAAACATACAACTCTTCTTTTATGCATCATAGGAAAAAAGAGATCCAATATAAAATGCATTCTTTGTTTGTACTTAGAGATGAGATATCCAAAATATATATTCTAATAGAAGCTAATCCCTTTTAGTTTTTTCTTCAAAACCAAATTGAATCATTGAAAGTGCCCAACATGACCAATAACTAAATCATACATGTATATAATGGTGCATTGTGGGTGTAATATGATATTAATCATTGATGGAAGTATTAATAACTCTTCTTCAATAGACCTGCATGGCTACATGTACATAATACACTAACTAATGTACCATCATTTCAACTAATGTCCATATATTTCATTTGTTTAAAGTTTGATAGCTTTCTTGGTACAATCATTCCCCTTGCATACCCTGTAATTATTGCATCAAATAAAATTATTTATTTGTAATGTACATTGTCAAAAAAAACCCTTACCATCTTAATGATCCCATATTTTATGAGGTTGTTATCATAAATATCGCACTTGAAAGAAATCCACATCTATTTATTTATCCATTAATGTCCATGCCCCATTTTGTTATGATTTATATAGGAACCAAGCAAAAAACTACACACTATAGCATCACATTTAATTTGCATGATATTTATAAAGTCTTCTTCATTTAGATTCCCATGATGGATAAGAAGCATGTATTGTGCATTCATTGTGTGTGTAATATGATATTAGTCAACCATAAATTTTATGTATTGATATCCCTTTTTCACTAGACTTGCATGGCTTCATTTCTCAACCCCATAGAAACAAAAATGAATTTTATGTTTAAATTCTAAACTAGGTATCATCTATGGTAACCCATGCTTCATCCCAAGAATCAAGCACTTGACATGACCATAAAGAGCTTCGTTGAAGTATCTAGCTCCTTCTTGAATTAATGTATTCCAAACTATGAGTTAAATCCCCATTTGTAGGTTCCAATCTTTTTGCCTCTTCATTTTTCCTTCAACTTGCATGCAACTCCAAGATATTCCCATTGAAAGAGGTATTTTTCCATGAATTTCTATGCCCCATTTTAAAGCTACAAAAGTTGCACGTATAAGGAGAATATTTGCAAAGGTTACTGAATATGGTATTAAACTAATCAATTACATTTTTTAAAAACACTTAAGGGCCTACAAACCATACTAGTTATGTACATATCTTGTGATCAGTACATTCCATGAGATTATATTTTCTTTGCTGAATTTTTTCAAATAGTAAATGGGTCTTATGTATGTGCCCAAATTTATAATATTATTTTGACAAATAGAATATGTGGGTAAATGTTGGTAGAACAATTGTAAACAATAATATTTGAGTCAAATCTACTTCTTACTATTTTTCTATGGATGTCTACACCCTCCTGGAAAAATACTTATATGGATCATATTCGAAGAATAATTGCAAATATTATTCAATCTCATTTGAAACTAGTCAATTTCATTTTAAAAAAATATTTAAGATCCTTTAAACCATACCCATTTCTTGTATATCCTATTATCATTACATTCCATTACATTATGTTTCTTTGTTGCAATTTTCAAACAGTCAATGGGAATTTTGTATGTGTTCAAATTTAGCATACTATTTGAAAAAATGGAATATGTGGGAAATAATATAGATGCAAGTTATGCAAGGAATGGTTGTATCAAGGAATCCATCAAACTATTTAAACAAATGGAATATGTGGGCATTAATTCACAGGGCATGTAAGGAATTATTATTGCAAAGGAAACCATCATACTATTTGAATAAATGGAATATGCACGTATTAATCCACACATAGGGTATGCAAGGAATGATAAGGAAGCCATAAAATTATTTTAACAAGAGAGATATATGGTAATCCTTATGTGAAATAAAACATAAAACATAAATATTTAAGTGTGGAGTAGTTTGTTGAGTACTTTGACTAGTTTTCAAGCAATGGTGATGGAGTTATTCCAGCCATTCTAAATGAAAATCTAACCTCTCATGCCAAAGTAAAATAAAATTTTTGGAGTGGTTTTGCTTTAATTTTAGGCAAAAAATATTGGCATGTGTGTTGCACATACATGTATATCAAAGCACTCATCATAACAACATTCGATGCAATATCACTTCCTTACATTCCCTAAAAAATGTTTAGATCCTCCTCATAAAAATCATTTTATACATACCCTACAATCATTATATTCCACGAGATGGTGTCTCTCTATTGCATACCCCATATTTTGAATACATGTATATTAGGATTTTTATCATAATTTCATGTGAAATGAACCCGCATCTAGTTATTCATATATGAATTTCCTTACCACATTTTAAAGCTGCAAAAGTTGCACATACATGGAGAATACTTGGAAAGGTTATTGAATGTAATCTAAAACCAGTCAATTGCATTTTCTAAAAATACTTGAGGGAATCTAAACCATACCCATGAGATTTTCTCTTTGTTGCAAAAAAATATCTTGTATTCTATTAATATTTATTGTGAAAAACACATTACTTTAATGGCTTCCTTACATATATATTGCAATCATTACACTATAAAATTGTTTGACTATTACACATATTTTTAAATAATAACTTGCCTTCTTAATGCTCCCACATTTTGAATGCATATCTATTAGGTATGTTATCATAATTGGATGCAAGATAAGCACACATCTAGTTATTTATCCATGAGTGTCCATGTCCCATAGAGTAAACAAAAAGCATAAGTTAATTTTTTGGATTATGCAATTTTTAATTTTTGGTTCAAAGCTTCTAGAACAAAGTTGGTATGCAATTCAGCAAGTTGTAAATGTTATCTAGGCATTGTATCCCATGCTTGAAGTGTTCATGGATGATATTATATAAAAAATTCATGTAAGTATTATTGATATTCCTTACAACAATCTCTTCATCGACCATTACTTGTGTACCCTAGAATCATTGCAATCCATGAAACTATTCACTTTTAATTTAACTTTTAGCTTAAGTGGAGAAAAAAATATGTTTTTTGTATTTTTCATTATTTAATTACTACTTCAAGGATTCCAGAATAATCCATAAGTCTAAGTCTTGGTTGTTATTATAATTGCATTAGGTTTTATTGGCATGTTATTGCTTAAATATGTTTGCTTCATCTACATGTCCAACATGACCAAGAAGGTCAACCATACATGTATAGTGTTTCATAATGGGTGTAATATAATAATAATCATTCATGAATTTGAACTATCGATATCCCTATTTCACTAGATTTGCATGGCTACATGGAGATAATACACTAACATATGTAACATTGCATGCAAAAAGAAACCCACATCTAGTTATTATAGACCAACGTGTTCAACATTGTGTGATAAATGACTGCTTATCTTTATATTACAGTGGAATGGACATAGGTAGGGGTATCATGATTTTGGGTGCAATTCCTCCTCCTTTAGAAATGGTATTTTTAACATCCAATGCAAATAAGAGGTATGCACTTTATTTTTTATTAGAGAACAATAATTGTAGAATTTATTCCTCATACATGATAGAAACTAGTTTCTATATAATGTATGGATATGAACCATCATGTGATTTCTTATGTATTATTGTTGTATTTGTAATTAGTTCCTTGATTATGGATTATGTGTTGGGGTAAAGGTATTCATTATCATTTTTGGTGATGATTTTCTTCTCTTTCTCAATCTCTTTGCAAATTAATATCAAAATAGTATTCTCTAACTACTTCGAATATATGTTTGAACTATTCTTCCTTGGTGGGATTACTTATTTTGCATCCTTAGTATCTTTGAAGTTACTTTGTGATTAGTCATGTGAGTTAGAATTAGACCCCCCATAGTACCATCTTATTTGGTTCTTTCCATCCTTCATTGCATTAAGAATGAAATTCATTATCACCAATTTAAGGTGAGTTACAAGATTCAAAAAATAAGTTTGATTTTTTGGTTATTATATTCCAAACTATGGGGTTGTGGTAAATCCCCATTTGTAGGTTCTACTTTTTTTACCTCATCATTTTTTCTTCAACTTGCATGTAAATATAAGATGTTCTTATATAAATAGGTATCCGAGAGAGAGCTAATCATCTCCATGTATCACCCACATCAAAAATATATGGTCAATATTTATAATATTTTATTTTTAAAACCTTTTTAATGTGGTTATATTATTTTCACTGAAATATTTTATTGAGGTTCAAGATTACCTTAAAACATGAAACTATGGTGGTTTACTAAGGTGGTTTTGACCACATATAAGAGCATCTTTGAAGTGTTATCAAAACATCTAAAAAGGTTAGTTTGAGATGAAGGGTTATAGTTGTTGTTTATTGATTAGAAACTTTTCGATACCCTCATATATGATGAGAAAAAAACCACTATGGAATATCTATAAGGGCGATTTGTAGCCGCCATTGAAGCCCCAGGCATTTTGATGAAGCTTTAAAGATGCAATGAAGACTTCAATACTTTTCTTGATCATCAACATATACTAGAGCCCTTTTGTATAAAAGGAGGCTTTATTTGGTCTAACAAATAATCAATAAAATATAAAATTCTAAAGAAATTAGATATATTTCTTTTATCTTATCACTGGGCTCAACAAGGAATAATTATACAAACATAATTTCTCTCTCATGTTGGGTAATAACATTGGCCTATTATTGTACAAATGGAAATACAATACGAACCTTGAGGCTCCCCTTTCAAATTTAAGAAAATATGGTTGCAATATCCCTCCTTCTCTGATCTAGTTAAGGAATGGTGGAGTTAAGAATCTCAACTATTCGGTATTCACATTTATCGAGTTGCAATCAAAGTCAATATATTGAAAAAAATTAAAATATAGGAATATAAGTATGTTCTATAATATATTTTAAAATTGGCTTGTTTTGTAGTAATAAATACAAGTGGAAGAAAGCCTTCAAATTGCTCAAGATACAAATCTCCTTGATCAAGAATAATTGTTAATCAAATGATTAGATGAAACCTATTTGCAAGAGGATACCTTCTAGAAATAAAATCAAGATTATAATGGTTAATGAAAGGGGATTGAAATGTGGTTAATAGAATCTATAAATTAATGTCTCCAATAGGCTAGACCATTTCCTTCCCTAAGGAGCTAGATGAGGATATAATAGACTTCTTTAAATCCCTACTAATTAAGGAAGACTACCTTTAGACAGAGGCTCAAAACCAACTCCTCAGCCACATTCCTAATATATTATCCTTGATTCATAATGTTATGCATATTTCCCTTATATTTGAAGAATAATTTGAATAGGGAGTGTTTCAAATGAATTATTTTACTACCCTAGGATAGGATAGATTTCCCCCAGGATCCTACCAACAATTTTGGTCTCTTTAGATATGGAGGTATTAGGAAAAGTTCATGAATTATTTTATTCTAAAATAATTCCAAGTACATTAAATCATACTTTCTTATCGTTAATACCCAAGGTTGAATATGTCAACTATATTCATGCCTTTTCCCCGATTTCTCTTTATACAAGATCATCTCTAAAGTGAAAACCAATTGTTTAGAGAAAGTGATATTTGATCTAATTTATGAAGAAAAAAATGCCTTTATCAAAGGATATCAGATATTTAATGGACTTTTTCTTATTCATGAGATGATTTGAATGTACATAGATCTAAAGGTCTTCTCCTCAAACTTGATATGAAAAGGCCTTTGATAGAGTTAATTAGAGTTTCTTACAATGATTATTGGTATTAAATATTTTTAGTGATCCCTAAGATAACCTAAGTAGAAACTATGGTAAATGTTCATATGTGATAATATGCAATAATATGTAGATAGCTGAATAATAGAAAATGTAATAATTTGAAATACTTGAATAATGAGATACTGTATAGATGAGGTGTTTAAATAATTGGTTTATACCTAATGCTAAATAAACCTAAGGGAATAAAATATTTGAGAATGATAAATACATATCACCTCACCTAGATGTTGAAGAGATATGAAGATAGGAACTTATCATTGATAGATAATATTGATATACGAACTACACACCAACAACAGATTGGAACACCATCACAAGAACCCACAGGAGTGCAAATGTTGGGCTCATAATAGTAGTGTATACACCAAAGGGAGCATGTATGCTAAGCTTCCAATTAACAAAGTTTGTAATCAAGACCTAAATAACAATATGATAAATAACAAGCCTATTATATCATATAATAGCAAAATGAAGAATGACAATGCTCTTATGATAATCAAATCTCTATATCCATAAGTAGTGTTCAAGAACACCTTGAAAGATAATAAGTACGATCGTATCAAGAAGAGATATGATAATGAACCCATGTGAGGTCTTCACCCTCTTATTAGCAAGTGTACTCCCTATAAAACACCTTGAGGCTAGCATCGATGTTGGGGTACCTATAAGAATAGAAAGACACCACATGAGTAATATTCCATAATGGGATAATGTAACATATAATCATATAAATAAATTAATAACATGATATAATATTAACATAATAAAACACCTAAGCAGGGCCACCTTAGGGGGACCAAATTTATGTGTCAATAGATGCACCCTTTGGAAAGTATAATTAGAATGAAACTTTGAAATAAAATTATGCTCGCAAAGGAAGTAAATAGTAAAGATAAAAAAAAATTGATACTTCCTTGGTTTAGTTGTAGAACATTCCAATCATCAAGGAATGATGATGTATATTTCCCCCTCTTTTCCTTGGTTGTGATATGAAATTGCTTGCATGAAGTAAAATCAACCAAGAGCAAAGAGAAACCTGAAAAAGAAGAGACAAAAATACCAAATTGCAAGCATATATGTGATGGTAAACCCATAAAATATATAACAATGATAGCAAGAGTAAATCATCATAAATTTATGACATCATCATGGTAATACGTAATTTCCTATTCATGAATAAAAATTATCACAATAGAACCAAGAATCCTATTCATGGACTTATACGTAACATTTCACCATAAATGATATAACAATCAAGAGCAAGGATGAAATCAATATAATATGCATAGATCATCATTAGAATAACAAATATCCCATTCGTAGATATATATCATCTCAAAAATACCCAATGTTTCATTCATATATGCACACACATAAGTTCATAACAAAATATGCCAATATCATCATCAGGCACATGCCCCATTCCTAGATATAAACATATAATCATAAAGCAAACTATCATGGTTAATATCCAAACCAAAAAAGGATATCATAAAGAGTGTCATACATCATCATGGGGTGAACATGCCCCATTCCTAGATGCAACCAGATATACCAATATCTTCATAGGGTACATGCCCCATTCCTAGATGCAAACAAGATATGCCAACATTGTCATGAAGTGCATGCCCCATTCCTATATGTAACATAGGATCATAAAGATTCATTATAGTGATGGTTATTTTAAACCCAAATAACAAAGGTGATCATAAGGCCAATCATAGTGATCATAACAATGGTTGGTTTAGTACCAACCAAGTATGTGATTACATAACAATTATAATGATAATTAGTTTAGTCCCAATCAACAAAATAACCCAAAGAATGGTTGGTTTAGTCCTAATCAAGAAAGTGATTGTGTGGCCATTAGAATGGTGATTGATTTAGTCCCAATCAACAAACTAACCCAAAGGATAGTTGGTTTAGTCCCAACTAATAAAGTGATCATGAAAATAGTAATGGTTATTTTCAGTCCACTCAACAAGGACACGGTCATGAAAACAATGATGGTTATTTAACATCCACCCAACAAGGACATGATCAATCAAGAAATTTTATGTAGTCATAACAAAGCATGGTAAAAGAGAACAATTTGCATGTAAAGACATAAACTAGTAAAGCCAAGTAAGACACTAATGATTATGATATCATATTTCCCAAATGGTTTTGATAAAGTATGAATTTAACTAATGAAGAACATATGCATTAGCAAGATTATGATCATAAAGAAATGATTTCATTTTTCCCAGACTAGAAATAATATCATTTGTTAAACATATATAAAGATATAAATTTTTCTAAGCAAGAGATTGATTTTATTTTCTAATTAAATAAGCATGTATGTAATCATGATCATAATAATATGCACAAACTGAACATAAAATTCATAAAAGAGCAAAAGATATAAAAGTTTCCTGATAAATACTTGAGTACATGCTCTTAGGTCTTTCATTTTGAATAAAAAATGTAAACTTCCCTAGTACAAATGATACAAGTAATGCCAATGCTGATCATCATAAACCAAACCCAACTAATCCTTTTCTACCATGATTTGATACTATGCTTAAGACTGAAATCTAATTGAAGTTCCTCTCAACTAATAACAAAATCATTGAATTGTTTTGAATCAAACTAAAAATGTTAGCACTGTTTACAAACGATTTCGAGAATGCGAGATAATTAAAAACAAGCAACGAATTCTAACATCCATAATCTCGAAAGCAGTTTGTAAATTCAAAGCTACGGATAGCAATTTATTATAGATAAGATAATATGAAAGATAATCACAAAAATGCTTGCAGTGTAATGAAAACCACCATACAAAACTAGAATTGCATACTTACCT
>Ga0115851_100752_pt1 | contig 15749 bp, 4 predicted proteins | sample InSIn2gowninarea_FD_83865 | JGI IMG/M metagenome (GOLD analysis project Ga0115851, IMG submission 83865)
CTGGAATATTTTTTACCCTTATGTTCAATTTTTGGAACTCCTCAATGTGCTCCATTATTGAACCCTTTTGTTTGAGACTTATCAATTAGCTAAAAAAGTGTTGCTTTTTGTATCCTCATAATGTGCTGTCAATTCTTTTGTAAAAATTGCCCAACTGATAATTTGTTTACGAGAGCAAAGCCATTGATACCATACAAACTGATTTGGCTCCAAATATAAAGTTGCAATACGTACCTTTTGTGTGTTTTCACATTATTGATAACAAAAAATTGCTCCATCTGTAATATCCATGTTGCGGGATCCTTGCCATCAAACTTCCTCATATCGATTTTGGGAATATGGTGGGTCTTCTGTCCAACATTAGAGTCTATGAAATCATGATTAAAATTTCTTTTGTTCTCATCATGAGTTTTCCTTACTACCCTTTCACCATTAGTAAGCATTTCTTGTAGAAACTTTGTCAAATCTGCCTTCAAATCTATCTTCATATCTTCCATGCCTGTCTTCAAATCTATCTTCAAATCGTCCATCTTGGCTTCCACATCATTCATCTTAGCTTCTACGCCTTTCTTTAAACAATCCATCTTACCTTCTATGCCTTTCTTTAAACCATCCATCTTAGTTTCTACATCTTTCTTTAAACCATCCATCTTAGATTCTGTTACTTTTTGTGCAGGTGACACTTGTTGCACTTGGTCTCGTAATTTTGATATATCATGTTGCATTTCTTCCTCTTCTTCATGAGTCATGCTAGAGCTTTCAAGTTCCTTACTAGGTGTTTGTTTTCTTTCCTTAGGGCATCAATTACCGATAGTAATTCTTTACTATGCCTTTTTAATTCCTTCAAACTAATTTTTCAAACCAAGCTTATGCAAAAATTTTAAAAATAATACACACCTTTTTTCACTTTGTAGGAGCTTGATATTGAATCTGATGTATCTCTGTAATTTCAGATCATCTAGTTCTGAAATTGCGGTTTGCAGTAGCCCTTTGCGTCCTCTTTCTAATGCCACTAGTCTGATCCAAATTGGATTCTCCAGGGAAGATTTATGCCAAATCTAGCATAGTGACCTGATTATAGACTAGTTCAGTAGAGCGAACTTGTACGACATTCCATGAGTCACTGTTTTGACCTTTGGCTCTGAAAACTATATACAGGAAACTACATTCCGTCCTCGTTTTGCACCTTCTTACAAAATTTCAATCCGATGCTCAGTGAGAAGGTTATGACGATTTTCCCAGGTCACCTGTTTGGAATGTAATTCAGGAGTCTACAAAAGGACCAACTTCCTCAGATCATATCTTTGTAAATATAGTGTGAAAAACTTTAAAATTCGGACCCGAGGTTCAGTGAAATTGCGTCTCAAATGGGTTTTGTTTTTAGCTTCTGAAACGTTGCAGAAAAAATGTTATAGCGAAAATGCCATGATGACCTATTTCGAGCAGCAAAACCCTAGTATCCAAAGCTCTGATCCCAAATGTTATGAAACCAACTCACAAAAAGATAGACAAGATAGATCAACGCCTTAGAATTCAGCCTCTTCCAGGGGGCAATCTCCTTTACATTACATAAATGAACAATTCTTGGATGATTCAAATGACAAAATCTCCTTTCTATGTATAGGAGTCTAAGGAGTTACAATATAACCGAGCCAACCTAACAATAATAATAGAAAGCCACAAAAATAACAATAGAGGGATTCTATGGGGCACAGTGATGACAATATGGGGACAATAGGGGCACAACAATATTAATAAGGGATATAACTACAATAGTAATGGGGTAATCACTAGTATTATAGGGACCTAACAGAAGAATAAAGAATCTCACAGAGACAAATACAGACATAGAAGATAGATCTAGAAAGTCATGAATATTTAAGATTTTCAATGTGGTTGTTGATTTCAAATCCTATTTTATCAAGTGCACTATATACATTGATTTCAATGTAGATTTCGATTTATAGTTCTATATAATACCTTACACTAGATGCATTGATTTCAGTGTCGATGTTGATTTCTACTCCTATTTGATTGCTTGCACAGGATGCATTGGTTTTAGTGTAGATATTGATTTCTAATCCTATTTGATCGTTTGCACTAGATGCATTGATTTCAGTTTAGATGTCAATTTCTAATCATATTTAATACCTTACATTAGATGCATTAATTTTGGCGTAGATGTTGATTTCTACTCATATTTGATTGCTTGCATTAGATGCATTACTTTCAGTGTGGATATTGATTTCTAATCCTATTTGATTGCTTCCATTAGATGCATTGATTTCAGTATAAATATTGATTTCTAATCCTATTTGTTTGTTTGCACTAGATTCATTGATTTTGTGTAGATGTTGATTTCTGATTTGATGCAACAAGATGTGTGATGTACATTAATTTTAAAGTAATTAGATTAATAGTGTGCATTGATTTTAGTGTAAGAACATCTCTAGCGCCTCCATCTATATCTCTATCTGCCATTGTCTCTCCTTCTTTATCTCTCTATCTCAACCCCTAAACATACACACTCTCTCTCCCTTTACCCTCGCTCTCTCTCCTTCCCTCCCTTTACCCTCACTCACTCTTTCTTCCTCTTTTCTCTTTGTCTAAAATTTCTCTCTCCATATATATATCTCTTCCTCCCTCCATGTCTTTGCCTCTCTCTTCTTCCCTCTCTACCCCCTCCCCCCCATATATATATATATATATATATATCTCCCCTCATCTCTCTTTCTCAGCCCCACAACATACACACACTCTCTCAATGTAAGCACATAAAAAAATATCCAACCATAAATACAATACTTGAATTTTCATCCTATTTTCATTATAAATAAAATGTTTGCTTCTTGAAACTATAAACTATTTAATTGAGTACATTCTTATTATTCCCATTTTCCGTCATTCAACATTGTTAATTACTTTGCATTTAAACACGGTAATAGAAAATAACTACCATTGAAAATTATTTTGGGTTTAACAATCCATAAGTCAAAATGATTGAATTTCGAGAAAACTACTATTAATATTGGAGAGAAACAAAGACAAGGTATGTTTTTTTTTATATAGTGGCTCGAGTTAAATATTTGAATGTTCTATGATTCCAACTACTCTTTTCATATGTATGAGAAAATGGAAAAACTAATAGGTGTGACAATAGGAACAATAGAAGAAAATAGTTTTAGATTGATTGCAATGAAGATTGTTTGTAATTGACTATATTCTTAGTATTCACATTTTCTATATATCAAAATTATTACATTGAGACATTGCACTCAAAATTTGTATTTCATCATTTTTCATCATTCAAGTTACTATCAGTCTCTCTTATCTCAACAAACTGAGGTAACTAAGAAAATTTTAAATTAAATTGACCAAATTAATCTTAGACATATTTAGCATATTTAAAATGATCAAAATAATTAGATGTTTAGCAAATTTTGTATGACTGCACACGACTGAAAGCAACCTACATCCAACTTAACACCGGATCTATCAAGTGCCGAGGGGTATCAAATCTCTCAAGATGCAAACCTTTCCTCAAGTTTTACACTCAAAAAATAGTTTTTTCACTCAGTTTAGATGTCAATTTCTAATCATATTTAACACCTTACACTAGATGCATTGATTTCAGTGTAGATGTTGATTTCCACTCATATTTTATTTCTTGCATTAGATGCATTGTTTTCAGTGTAGATATTGATTTCTAATCCTATTTGATTGTTTCCACTAGATGCATTGATTTTAGTATAGATGTTGATTTCTAATCCTATTTGTTTCTTTAAACTAGATGCATTGATTTTAGTGTAGATGTTGATTTCTGATTTGATGCAACAAGATGTGTGATGTACATAAATTTCAAAGTAATTAGATTAATAGTGTGCATTGATTTAAGTGTAAGCACATCTCTAGCTCCTCCATATATATATATATATATATATATATATATATATATTCCATTGTATCTCCTTCTTTATCTCTCTATCTCAGCCCCTAAACATACACACACTCTCTCCATATCTATCTATCTCTCTCTCCCTCCCTTCCTCCCTTTACCCTCGCTCTCTCTCACTCTCTAACATTTCTCTCTCCATATCTATATCTCTTCCTCCTTGATTGTCTTTGCCTCTCTCTTATTCCCTCTCTGCCCCCTCCGCCCCATCTATATCTCTATCTCCTCTTGTCTCTCGTTCTTGCCCCCAAAACATACACACTCTCTCTCAGTGTAAGCACATAAAATATATTCAACCAAAAATACAATACTTGAATTTTCATCCTATTTTCATCCTAAATAAAATGTTTGCTTACCCAAATGTTTCCTTCTTGAAACTTTAAACTAATTATAATTGGGTACATTCTTATTATTCCCATTTTCCACGATTCAACATTGTTAATTACTTTGCATTTAAACACGGTAATAGAAAATAAATACCATTGAAAATTATTTGGGGTTTAACACTACATAAGTCATAATGATTGAATTTTGAGAAAGATACTATTAATATTTGAGAGAAACATAAACAAGGTATGTTGTTTACTACAGTACCTCAAGTTAAATATTTGAATGGTTTATGATTCCAACTACACTTTTCATATGATCAATATGAGAAAATGGAAAAATTAATAGGTGTGGCAATAGGAATAGTAGAAGAAAATTGTTTTAGATTGATTGCAATGAATATTGTTTGTAATTGACTATATTCTTAGTATTCACATTTTCTATATATCAAAATTGTTACATTGACACTTTGCACTGAAAATTTGTATTTCATCATTTTTCATCATTCAAGTTACTAATAGACTCTATCATCTCAACAAACTCAGGTAACTAAGAAAATTTTAAAGTAAATTGACCAAATTAATCTTAGACATATTTAGCATATTTAAAATGATCAAAATAATTAGATGTTTAGAAATTTTTGTATGACCGCACACAACTGAAACCAGCCTGATCCATCTTAACACCGGATCTATCAAGAGTCGAGATGGATGAAATCTCTCGAGGTGAAAACCTTTCCTCAAGTTTTGCACTCAAAAAATAGGTTTGCACCTCGAGAGATTTGATCCCTCTCGATGCTTGATAGATCCGGTGTTAAGATGGATCTAGACTGGTGGATAGTTGATATGAGATGCATAGTTAAAATAAAGGTTCATTTTTCTTTAACATGGAAAATAAATTTGTATAAATGTTAAAATAAGCTATTTATTTTTTAAAAAGAAGTTTCTTTTCAACTATTTTTTATTATAAAATTGTCATTTTTTTAATGTTTAAAATATTATTTTAAGAAAATTACCAAGAATCCTTTTAAAATAATTTGAATCCATCTTAATTTTTTTTTCAATATGGAAAATTTTATTAGCAATAATTTTGAATTTAATATTTGTATATTAGTTTAATTTTTAAAAATGTCAATATAATAATTATTTTTATTTATATTTAGATGGTAAATTTTTTTCTCTATATAAATCAATGATTTTAAATATTGTTGAAAATAATGCTTCTATGTATATGATGTGATTTACAAGCTATCATTGTAAGTCTAGATGTGGCTATCTAGAAGTTATTGTTTCCTATGTACGAGTTGTAGTCATGATACAAATGTGTGGAAGATAGTATTTTAAGTCCTATATATTTGCAATTGTTGTGATCAATAAAAATAACTAAGTGTAATTTGTGTTTGACATTGCTCTCTATCTCAATTTCTATCAAGATATCAGAGCAGTTTCTTTCTTGATTTCCTTATGGGAAAGCAGGAAGAGGCCATAGGTGTGAGAATAATTGACTAAGTTTGCAATAGCTTATATGTGTGATTTTTTTATGTACATGCATTGTTTGTTTCAAGGTGTTGGAGCTTGGGTTTTGCTTCTTTAGCGATAGAGTTGAGGAGAGGCTTCAATTTTGGTGTAGATCAAATCAGCTAAGGGAAAAATCGCAACGTGATCTGCTAGATCTAAAAGGTCCGTTGAATATTTGAGCAGGCACACATGTTTTGTCAAGTAGGATGGTGTCTATCTATCACCATTTTTTCAAAATATAGTTGTTGGGGTATTGTGCGTGGATTCATAATCATTAGGAGGAGGTGAGGGAGAGCCGAGAGTCGATTGGGAAATGGTCCCATATTTATTTGATCAAACTCTTTTGATACACATTTCAAAATGATACAGTGACCACATGGAGCATGAAATATTCTCGATTGTTAGGCTACACCAGGGTCATTTGGGGCAACAATTTGCAGTTATGATAACCCCACTAAAAGTATAAAAAGAGAAATGGGTGGCGCTTCAAATTTCAATGCAGCAACCATTGATTTTGCCAGGAATTCGAACTCTCAACTATGGAAAACATATTTCATGTCAATCAACATTGCTACTAAATCAAATGTTTCATTAAGAAGCAATTATTTCTGATCCAAAATATTTAATCCTTGGGTGATTTTTGATCCAATATATGTTTTGAAGGTGGGTTTCTGATCCAATATCTACTTTGAAGATGGGGGCTGGTAAATCTAGACTTGTTTTGAGGTTCGTAAAAGGATTAATTTTATTTTTCAACCAAGCAAACCCATAAAGTTTTAAGTTTGTTTTTATGGAGAGTAAATTGCGTGTATTTTAAAGGAGTGTTTTCTAACCAAAAAAGAAAGAAAACATTGTTGGTAGACTTTTATTATTATTTTGTAGTGTGTTATTAGTGTAGTATGAAAAAAAAATCAAATGACACAGAACCATAGAAACCAGGTTGACTACTTAACAAACTAATGTGGCATGTTGTGCACTGGGAGCATTAGTTATAGTTAGTTCTTAATAAGGTCAAGCTTGTGTAACCTGTCATGCTCCGGGAGCATCAATACAAATTATTTTATATAAGGTCAAGCTGTAGAATTGTCTACTGAAGACATTCAATACCCATACTGTTATCCTAGGTAACTCATGAATATATCGAAATTCCATATATTTAATAGATCGTGGCAATTCTATAGGATGGTTCAGTATCAAGACTGACTTGTTCCACTCCAGGAGGTTGCGAATCATCAATTCTATAAAGTACGTAAACGATGGTCTGAATCGGTTATGTATTAAATGGATTAAGTGGGAAGCTCAAATGCGTGGTGAAGAAAAGAGTAGAAACCATGAGATTTCATAGTGGATATGAGTTCCAGTGATGACCATACAACACAAATTTGGCAGAGATTCATTTATTATTCTAATGTGTGTTTCCTATATTTGTTACATGTAAACATTAAGGGAGGGTGTTGGCAATAATGCTTCCATGCTTATGATTTGATTTATAGGTTATCATTGTAAGTACCAAGGTGACTAGCTAGATGTTGTTGTTTCCTATGTATGAGTTGTAGTGGTGACATATGTGTCAAAATCAATGTTCTATGTTCTATATATTTGCAACTTTTGTGATCAATAAAGATAATGAAGTGTGATTTGTTTGTGACATTTCTCTCTGTCTCAATTTCTATCAAATATTAATTATATTTTATAAAAAAAATATTTCATAACTTAATTAATTGTAAAAAAAAATACTCCCAATCAGGGTCAGAATCGAAGAGAGGGCACTTGTGGGATCTATGCAATGCTTAGAGGAGTTATGAGATGGGACGGTGGGTGGTCGGATGGCAGCCCTCACATGTACTCCTCCACACATAAGGTGGGAAGGAGTGTTATTACAATGAACATGTGGTTCTAGCATCAATCAGAAGGTATGTCGTCGGGGTTTTATGGAAAGAATCCAATCTCACTTGCATATGTTAAAGCTAGTTCTCCATAAATTTTCAGGGTGATAGTGAAGGTGACTTACCACATCAATCACCCAGGTGTAGATGATGTCATCTATCACTTTGTAAGCGACAACTATGGGTATGAATTTTTTTTTTCTTTGTGAATACCCTTATCGCTTTTCTCATTTCCTACATCATAATACTATGGATGGTTGTTTCTAAGATGGTGTTACGGGATAATGACAAAACCTCCTCAAAAGTATGGGAGGCAAGAGACATTTATTTTGCTAGGTTGTCTGAGTATTTTCGAACTCTCTCTCTCTCTATTATGGAATTAAGCTTTCCCTGATGTGCATGCATTATTAGAATGCACTCTAGATTTCTTTTTGTATCTTTTGCATGGGGGCTTTCGTTCGTTCTCTATTTTCTCTAATAAACCATTTGCATGGAATAATAATGTGGTAGTTTTGAGAAGGTAAACCTGGAATTGTTGACAGTCCCTAGTTCAATACATTTTTGTGATCTTTGGATCATTGTTGGTTTCTTGTTTCATCGAGCCCATGACAACAAGGCAGGAGAAAATTCATCTAATTGGCTTAATGCTTATTTTCCTATTGTATACTATTGTGTCTCTATGCATAGGGTCAAATCTTCCTCGAATCTGTTGGCACCCTACGCTAGGCCATCTTCCTGTGTGTTGGTCTCCAATTAGGACAAGGTCCTCTGTTGTAGCAGTCTTGGCATCTGAGTATTTTTTTCTATCTCATATTTCTGGTCTGAAACATAATCTTATGGTGCAACCCTCCTTGAGAAGAGGGAACAAAGCGTGTAGAGGTCGTGACTAGAGTTAGGGTCATGGATAGGGGAGTGGTATACGTTAGTGACAACCATGGCCGGTGAGGGATCGGGGTCATCGAAATATAATAGACTTAATTCAAGAGGTAACCTAGGCCTACCAAGCCAATATGTAACCTTAGATTCGTTAATTAATATGAGCATGGAAGAATGACAATAAGATGAGAAAATAGAGTTGGAGATGGATGAAGAGTAGGATCTCATCACGGACCCAAGCCGGTCCAAAGGTTGGTACACCTAGTTTCAACAGACAATGTATCTATACTAAATGATGAAAACATTGTGGAAAAAGCTTTGACTACCTCCACTACATGGACATCCAGGCCAGGAATATAATTTCATGAGATCTACATGGAATTTCAACTTATCCAACGTCAGATTCAACAACAAAATGCTTGCCTTAGCCGCATAGAGAAGCATATCCCTTGCCTTACTCAAACTGAACTGTCACGATCTAGTGCAAAAGGCTGAGTGTTGATAGACTCGTGTGATGAGTAAAAGTATGATCTACATAGTTTTCTTTCTTAATTTTTTATATGTATCAAGTACCGATTCACATTTTTTTTAAATTTTGTTATAGTTATATAGTTAATAGGAGAATTAAAGAAAATCGAGTTTATATAGATTTTTTGGACATTCTCAGGCTCTCCAGATTTTGGTTGGCATATAATGCAGTCATATGACCAACAAACCTCGTTTCCGAATCAGAAGGTTGATGGTTTCGCAGTGGGAAGGATGAGGTCATCTCATCATGTTGGATATGGATGTAAAACCTCTATGTTTTTTAAAGAGAATAGAAAGGATCTACCAAACTTTATATATATATATATATATAACCAACTATATTTATATACTATTTTAGATTGATATTTGTCATTTGAGATTAAATTTGATCCTGCATACCAAAAATTCATTAAACAAAGAATTTAATCTGAATTTAATTAATATAAAAAGTTGATGATGAATTTAGAAAATTACAAGATATCAAATACCACTTTCCCTTTAGCCGATAAGACTCTTGATGATGATGGATGGTAGTGATGAAAAAACTAAACTATAGATATATTATATTTATAATTACTTTCATAGATGTATGTATTTAATTTATGGATGTGGGTTTGAGGAATTTTGATTTTTGACCCAACATTCTTATTCTACAACATATCTATGTGTAATTTAGTCTATACACACCTATCCTATATATATATATATATATATATATATATATATATATTCTTGAAATTAAGAAATGATGTTAGGCATAATCAAAATAAAAATCAAAGATATATATTTTGTTAGTTTTACTTAAAAACATTATTACAAGTAGTCTCACTCTGACTGTGCTAGCTTTATTGGTTGTCACTCTCACTCTAAGATATAAATAAAATATTTTCATATCTATATGAAATAAGAAAATTTTATATCAATTTTTAAATTCCTCTGAAGTAACTAAAATAAAAAACAAAATAAATTTGATTTTATTTATTTTTTCATATTTCTCTTGAATGTATAAATAAACATTTTAATATCGATGTCAAACTAATTTATTTTAATGTATTAATAAAAAAAAAATATGGACAATGTAATCCATAAATAAAATATCTCAATTATTATGTTAACTAAATTATTTAATGTGAATAATTAACTTATTATATATGGTTGTTAATAATAAAACCATTATTATTAATAAAAAATGTTTATATATTATATAAAGTGATTGAAAAATGATTTTTTTTTATTGTTATAGCATAGTATCATTTCTTTGGGAAAAAAAACATTTCAAGCATCATTGAGTCAAGAGGCTTAGTCTACAACCTGCCCGGTATGAGGGAAATGTGTAATTAAGTTTGTTCTCAACATGGAGTTGACATGTGTCACTTTTAAAATAAAAATAAAAATTTCTTTAAATTAAAAAATAATGTTAACCATAATGAGAGAAAAATCAAAGATACATATTTGGTTAGTTTTACTTGAAATTATTATAAAACTTACTTTCACTTGTGCTAGCTTTATTGGTTGTTGATACTATAACCCAATATGAATACAAAGGAGATATGATACACACATAATTATATATATGAACCACAATAAAATATTTCATTGTGCAAAGAAAAGAAATATTTGAAATTAAAAAAATTAAAAATAATATTGAAATATATTTAAAAATATGTCAGTAGGAAAAAAAGTTTTAACTTGGACAATGTAATCTACAAGTAGAATATCTCAATGCTTCACCAAATTATTTTAATGTCAACAATTTACATATAACAATAATAATAATGTCTATATAATATATAAAGTAACTCAAAAACTAAATCTTTATTATTATAGTATTTAAAATAATTACAAAGTTAAACTATTTTATAAGGTTAAATTTATTTAAAAATAAAATTATATATATATATATAAACCATTATCTATATTATTTATAAAGATAATATAAAGTCCTGAAAGGGATGCAATCTTGATGCAATTTTTTAAAATTTTGTTGGCCGAAAATGTCTCTATATCAATCCCCAAGTGGATGTACCCGGGTTGAATTTTAATATTTATATAAATGGACGACGAGGGTGGATTATTCCCAGAATATGGTTCGTCTGAAATATTTCTATGGTTGTCATTTGTGATGTTTCCCGGAGTGGACTTCCACTTCTCCAACGGGGAGAGCTTTTCTCTCCCGACTAATAATTATCTGGTTCCAGTGGATACCATGGGCACTCATTACTTTTCCTTTGTGCTCACCGACTCTGATCTATCTATCATGGGGAATATTCAGCAGCGGCGTATTGGGGTTTCCTTCTATTCCAAGAAAGCTCAAATTGGCTTCGCTCTCGATCAATGCCGATGTGGAATCATTTGTTCTTGCTTATCTATATTATAATCTATTTCCAAACGAATTATAAATACTAATCTTGTACACTGAGTGAATGGTAGAGTTTGAAATATTAATTTAGATATTTGATTGATAGTACCTGGCTGCTATTTATCTGATTTCTAAAAATATTATTCCAATATCTTTAATCTAAACCATCCATCTCTGAAAATCCATATGAGATTGTGGAGGTTTAATTCCAATGCTGAGAGGAATCATCTCATCTTTTTTAACTAATTAAAGGAAAATCTGGTAACATAATGCCAGTTAGAATTTCAATTGGCATTACGATGCATATATCTCAGATATTAAGATATGACTTCGCAGGCATTGGGGACTGACATGATTAAATTGAATTCACCTTAATAAAAACACACAGAGTTGTTTTGCAACCTTACGATAGTTTTCTTATGGGGGAAGACTTTCACATACTTCGAACTATGGGGATGTCATAAGATTGTTATATTTCTCCTGATTTCGGATTTTGGTTACAAAAATGGGGCTGGAATTATTAACCATTATAATTCCATTTTCCAGGTTTAGGTTTATAGACTTCAGGTAACCTATCTCATACAGTCACCAAAAAGTTTTTAAAGCAATTTTCAATTTCAGTAGTAAATAAACATGTGTAAAATTTGGCATATCATTTGCAAATTCAAATACATAAGAAAATAACTTCATTACTATGAGAAAGATGCGGCGTAACCTATTATTCATTAATTTGTTTAACTCATTAAACATAAGTTCCCAATTCATGCTTTCTTTCATCATTATTCAAAATGTCTCGTTCCTTGTAAACTGGTTAGATTGCATGCGACAGAATGCAGGAAAGTGCTCCTTAAATCTAATTTTATTTGATGTTTTTAAAATTTAAATTAACATGTTTCTTAAAGTTTTTATAATTTAAATTAATATGTTTATATCTTTCGTATTATGATTTATAATATATATTTTTCTAAATAATATAAATTATGTTTATTTGATTAATTTTAATTTCTTAATATTTAATGGTTATTTTTATATTAATTAAAATTTGATGATGAACAATACTTTTAAATAATTATGTTTCAATTGAAATGTTCTAAGTGAACATTTCACCCATCAAAACTTAATTTGATAATCAGACCCGTGAGAATCTGAATAAATAGTATAAAGTTAAAAGATTGAATATAAATAGTAAAAATAGTAAAAATGATGTGAATATTGATTGCATAATAATTAATTTTTACTTATTTATTAATGGTTAAATATTTAGAGAATATAATGGAAAATTTAAATTAACTTTAATGGTGCCTGGCTAGTAATATTGAAATTAGGGATTTCAAAAGTAATTTAATATTTTTTTGTATTAATTATGGTATATAAAAGCAATATAAGTGATGATGTGATTATTCTTTACTGATGGAACATTAGTGTGGGACTTTTCCAATGAAAAGGGATGGTTTTTCCATTAACAAACTTGTTAATTAGGTTAATTTATTATTATTATTATTTTATGTTAATTTTATTTTTTGTAAGTGGGTATATCAGAAATATTTTTTATTTAATAATTTTTTTGAAAATTAATATTTAATAATGGTAAGGGAAAAACATTTTTAGTTTTTTATTTTCTAAGAATTATATATATATTTTTAATTATTTTCTTAAATATTTTTTTTGCTAAAGCAAGAGTCGTACTTCTATTTCATTGAATCAAACTTATTTTACATAATATACAAACGTCCAATAGACTCTGTGGACTTAGGCAAAACACGAAGTTACCCACCTGAAACAAAACCCTCCAACCCTATAAATGTACCCTCTAAACCCTTTAGAGTACATACAAAAATAATGCTACGAGAATAGCAGGGCCCGTGAACAATCCCCACAAATACCTGCGCAATCGATCTCCAAACCTGCCTCTTTAATCGCTGCCATCCATTCTCATATCTTAATCTGACGCCAGTGATGCATATCACCCCTAGAAGATGCATGTTGATTAACCCCCTGACCCCACCAAACCACATGATCATTCCTGATCGTTGATCGGCCTTGCGAAATCGGACGGATGAGATAAATATCGCACAGCTTAAAGTCACCAAACTTTAGTGTGTGATGAGGATGGTTTTCAGCCCCGGCCCTCATCCACGTGTCAGGAGTTGTATGGCATTGCTGCCAAATCTCCAAAACCACTTTTTGCTTGAGAGCAATGTGATCAACCAAAAACCACTCGGGAAGCGGATTTATCTCCCGACTATGGAAATTTGGATAATGTTGCTACCGTTAAAGTTATGCTTCTCACCTTATTTTTCTCATAACCTTTGCTGGACTAAGAAAACCCCCTGACAAACACTGGGGATATTTGGAGTTGAAATTACCTTTGCTGCTGAGACCGACCGTGGCCAGCCTCCCACCATAGACCTGTAGGACCAAAATTTGTGAATCACGTAGAGAAATGCTCATTGAGACTTAGCTTCCTTAGCTTTGTTCCGATACACTTCTTTATCCTCTTCCACCTGGTTTTGGCAAAGTGATTTTAGGTTGCCCTGAGGCATTACTTGCCACTCCATCGAAATTCTGTTATCCTTACAGCTAACACCTTGGTTGGCCAGAATGTCCACCAATTTGTTGGCCTTTCTACGCGCATGGTTGAATTTGACCGTGCGTAGTCCCTAAATATGACCCTGTATTCTATGGAGAACACGTATCAACCTCCAGTGTTTTGAAATTTTCTCTGACCCTGTTCCATGACTAATTCTCTTGGCCAAGTTAATGACTAACTCTGAATCAGCTTTTATTATCACATTTAGGCAGTTATCTTGTTTCAGAAATTCTAAGCATTGCTCCAACGCCATTGATTCTCCATGTTGTTGTTGGCTTGCCCTACATGACAATGGAAGAGGAAGAGAATGTTTCCGGTGTCATCCTGAAGAACTCCTCCAAAGCCTGTCATTCCTGGGTTACCTTTTGAAGTTCCATCTATGTTGTATTTCAAAAAACCTTTTGGAGGAGGATTCCAAAACTCATTAACCATTTCCATCATGATTACTTTCTTATCTAGGCCTTGTGGAATGAGACCCTACATGCCTCACTGCCTGAGAATCCTTAATTCAGCATCTGAGGGAGGATTTTTGGGGAGATCCCTTACTATGGTATCGACGATCTCCTTAAGTTGCTTTAAGATCTGCTCCAACAGGTGAAGAGAGGGATTTTTCTCTCCTTTGAAGATCATTTTGTTTCATTCTTTCCACACATTCCATATAATGAAGCTTGGCAAAAGAGCCCAAGTAGAGTTAAGAACTTCATAATCCAAAAACTTTTTCCTCCAACTGCTTAGGGTGTTAGTGATACTCTCTTTGTCCCTTTCAGACTGTTTGAATATGGTGGAAAAAGTGTCCCATAACCTGGAGGTGAAATGTAGCTGTTGAGAAGATGTTCCATTGTCTCCTCTTGGGCTTCACAGAGCTGGCATGTGGAGGGTCCCAACACACCCTTCTTTCTAATATTATCCCAGGTCAAGATTTTCTTGTGATGAACCAGCCACATGAAGAGTTTAATCTTCATCCAGCCTTGGTGCCTCGATAGATTCTGCTAGATCCTATCCGGAGCATGGCACTCCAGCCCAAGGAGAATACCTTTTGCTTCCTTAATATTAAAGTTGCCTTCTTTGTTGTTGCCCCATCTTAGTTGATCCTGCCCTTCAATTACTAAAATCATCCTCTGATCCAATATTCTCTTAAGGGTTTCTGCTCTCATGTTCAGGGTTCTGTCCTCCCTGCCATCTATTTTTGTCCAAGTTCTCCATTTTCCTGTATTGTGAGTATGCTCCCAAAGTCCTTTACCTTAACTAATCCTTGGGTGTCTATCTCGTGCTTGAGGCCCAAAAATTCCTCTTTCAATAGTGTTGGTTCTTGTTGCCATTTGTCCTCCCAGAATAGTGCTAGACCTCCCTCTCTGATTTCCCAAAAACTGTTTTTTTGAACAAAACCTCTATTCTCCCAGGCCTTGCTCCAGATGGGTGAGCCATTTATATTTCTAGACATCTTTATGATATTAGAAGAATGCCAGGAGCTGGCATATTTTTCTTTCCAGATGCTTGCCCATTGAGCCTTTGGATCCTTGATCCACCTCCACCAAATTTTTTCCCCTAAAACGTTACTGAGAATCTCTTGATCATCCAATCCTAGGCCTCCTTGGTCCTTGGGTTTACAGATCTTCTCCCATGAGACTAAAGCCCATTTTTTCCTTGTTTCCTCCTTGCCCCAGAGAAAGTATCTTTGGATATTTCTAAATTGTTGTAAGACTCCTTTTGGAGC
>Ga0115851_100753_pt1 | contig 15747 bp, 12 predicted proteins | sample InSIn2gowninarea_FD_83865 | JGI IMG/M metagenome (GOLD analysis project Ga0115851, IMG submission 83865)
CTGTTTGCTTATGTAATTCAATTTGATCCATTGGGTGGATCTCCTTGGCAAGGACCTCAAGGTTAGTCCTGACATAATCTGCAGCTGACTGTGGCTGTGTTACAGCTAGCATGAAGTGGCTCATGATCATTTTTCCCTCCTGAACATCATATGCAGACATCAATCTTTGTTGGTTAGTGGGAGCCATTTTCAACAAGTGATTATAGAGCTGTATCCTTATTGGCTCATTCCTCTTTTTAATCTCAATAAATTGTTGCTTGATGCCTGTCTCAGCTCCCTTTTGATGACTTGAGGAGCTGACTTCTCCTCCCACTGTCCTCTCCTGTCCCTGCTGAAAGGAACTAGCGGATGCTTCCCTACTAGGTGTGCCTATGCCCAAAGAATGCTCAGGAGGCATTTCTTCCTCAGAGAGAGGATTTAATCTCTGTCTTTTCTCTCCTTGACTTGCTGATGTAGTGAGGGGAGTCTCTCTGTCCCTTTTTCTGCTTATGTCTTCTTTTTGTGGAGTTTGGAGGACTGAGGCATCCACTGTTGTTTCGGGCCTTGGAGGCACTGTGCTTTGAGTCTGCTGCTCAGTCGAAACTTGGGTTCCAGATGCCTTTTCTTGCTATTGTACCTGTTGTTGTTGCTGCTGTACCTCCTCATGCTGAACTTGCTAATGTACTTGTTGCTCTTCCATCTCCTTTTCTTTGCCTTTGCTGGAAGTTTGCCCAGCAGTCTGAATTGTTTGCTGATTTGTCTTTGAAGATGAGGCAGTTTCTTGTACTTGTGTGCCTGGAAATGAGTAAACCTGTGTACAAAGCTCTAAGTCAGCTATCTTCAATAGGTCTCGTTTTCCTTTTAGAGCTAGTTCTTCTTGAGTAATAGGTTCCTCCAAAGTGCCTTCTTGCCACTCTGATAGATTGGCATATTATTCTATGTGAGGAATTCTTATATGATTATAGCTAGACAATCTATATCTGACCCTCCTCAGAGATATGAAATGGTTAGGGTCATAAGGTGTCCATAGGAAACTGGTTTCTAGGCCAAGGGACTCTAGCATTCTGTCTGCTTCTTGCCACCCTTCCTCCCTCTTTTTATAGATAAAGTGGCCTAGCTGGTTTCTTACCTTGAGTTGTGCTTTCTTACCTTTACCTGAGAAATGCAACACATCAGCATTCCCAAATTGCCTGAAATATTCAAGGGCAAATAATCTCATAGGCACATATCTGGGCAATTTGTAAGGGGCCAACTCACATCCATAGATCCTGATAACTGTGTGATTTTGGTATAAATACCAATCTCCAATGGAATATGCTTTGGACAGGTGAAGAATCCTCTGCATCTCTTCTGTTAGTCTTGGAGGGGGTGAACTCATGAGCATAGACATGGCTGGATGGATGAAAAGGTCAATGAATTGACAGTAAGTGTATGGGGTATCAGGTTTGCTATGGAAAATAGGGGACCAATAGACCACTGACCTTATCTTTCCCTGTGCATCCATTCTTCTCATAGGGAATGAAAACTTTTCATGCTGATAGTACAGGATCAAGTGGTAAATATAAGAGGTGTATCTAAACATCTTTTCCCTTGGCATGTTCATCAGCTGCTCATGGATTTTATCAGATATGTAAGTGGCATAGTCATAGCAGATAGGTTTTTTGTCAAGGGAAAACATGAGCATCATCAATATCACAGTTTCATCCACAAACTCAACTGAGTTATAGCCCAGGATGGGACTGATCATATCTGCTAGGTCTCTGCCCAATTGATTGAGGTATACATTATGAATAGGAGGGTATCTCATAGTGTCAGAGCTGATGTACAATTGATTCAGCTTGGTGACCTGAGCATCTGTCAATTTGGCTCCTTTCTGTATCAGGTCAATGAGTGACAGAGGAACTAATTTCTTCTTAGTTTTGAATTGCAGCATTTCTCTGATGGCTTCAGGGGTGACATAGAAAACAGCTGAGCCTGAAGGGTCTAGCACAGCCCTCTGAGTGGCATCATAACATATAGCACACAGGTGAATGAGATCAGGGAACTGTCTGACCTGTGGGAGCTTGAAGATTGGAAGGGAAGATTCCCAAATGCCCAATATATCTGTTCCACTCTCATATTTGATCCTCAACTCATTCAACAAGTGAATGTGGTGCTTGCTGGACATCAGGTTTTCCTCTGTTATTTGATAATCCAGGTCTGCTAGGAGCTTCCATTCCAATTCTCTTTGGGGGGCATTTAGGGGAGCTACATTCAAAGCTATTGGAGCTACTGGGGGGTCCATGGTTTTGATACTTTGACTTATGATTTGACAGGGTTTTGGCGGTCACAGTGACACAGAGCAGTGAATTGCTCAATAACAAGGCGAATTCGGTAGTGCAAAGAGGGCAGATTGGGGCATAGATGAGTCCAAAATACCCTGAGGGGGATTTAGTGAGCAAACGCCGGGAGTTAGGAGGCGTTTCTAGGTAAATTGGGCACAGAGGTTTTTAGTTTGCGAATGCGCAAACAAACTGTGGAATTATAGAATTTTGGCTTGACCAAGGCCTTCGAGGATGAATTCACTCTTTTCCCTTGGAGAATAAAGGCAATTACAGAGGATTTATGGGCGATTTCAGTTCATTTCCCCTCTCTTTTCTTGTTTTTTGGTGAATTACAGAGACGAAATAAACTCAGAGGGGAACTATGGATAAATACCTGGTAACTCCTGTCGATAATGGCAATTGGAAATGCGTTCAGGGCGCCCACTGTCTCTGGTTCGAATTTTGCAGGTTGGCGGATAAATGATCGTAAAATACATGCAGGGCGCAGAATGATTTTTTAGCAAAAAGTGAGAAAAACGCGAAATTTTGGCAAAAATATGGACAATTTGGTTTTTGGCGCGCTTTTTTGGATGACATCAGCATGACGTCATCAGGTGGGGTCAAGGTCGGATGACGTCAGCATGACGTCATCGGGTGACGTGGCGGCTTATGATTGGTCCACGGGGATGATGAGGTGGCAGGCAGGTCAGCGCTCTGGCGGACGGGGGCACTGACGGGGCGATGACGTAGCAGTGACGCTGGCAGACGGGTTGATCAAAACCGGAAGTGGTAAGCGGTCTCGTATCGCACCGCTTTTGATACGGCGGTGGTATTGTCAGTAGTACCTCCGATGCATTGTGGGGAGGGCACGTGGCAGAGGCCTGACGTCATGCTCTGACAGATATCGGACGGTATCTGTCGGACGTCGGGGCCGGTCCGATATCCACGAGAGCCGTTGGATGAACAGAGCTTGATCGGACGGCTGACGGAGAGTTAATGTGTGAGGACAATACGGGCGGAGGGCGGAATAAAATAATCATTCTTTTCGAAAACAGTGCCCGGCGGGACCCTCGGGACTTTGGGCGGTTTTGGAAGGTTTTCATGTGTTTTTGGCCAAAACTGTGCATTACGCCGAAACTTTAGAATTATGAAAAAATGAGTTTATAAGGCACAAAGCGACGAATGCGCGGGTTAGAGGTTCCAATGGTTTTTTTTTTCAATGCTTTTTAAATAAAATCGCGCATAGCGCCAGGACTTTGGACAAGTGAGGAAAAGTGGGTTTTTATATATATTTAGCAAATGAGCGGGTTAGGAGTTTCAAACGATTTTTAACCAAAATGGAGCGGCAAAGGGGTATTAACAAATTTCAAAGGTTTTTGGGCTCTTCTTTTAAAGGATTTGGGGGATTTTGGTGTAATGAAGGGGTTTTTAATGCAAATTAGGAATAAGAGGGGAAAGAGGGGTAATACTTAGGGTTATTAACTTGACCAGATGCAAAATTAATTCCCAATAGTGAACATATGGCTATAATGCCAAGGGGAGGGATATTTATACAATGTTTGGGGTTTATACACCATAGTGTTATAATAGTAGGGAAAAGGTAACATAGGGGAATTAGATAACAAGTGTTAGGGGTTAATATGAGTGGAAAAGATGAATGGGGGTGATATCACTAAGTTTATTGAAAATAACTTAGCTTAGGGAGTAGATCAAAATGAAAAGAATTATGGATAAGAAATGTGGCTTTTAAAGAAATAAGCACCAACATAAAACCTCAAATTCTTTCATGAACACCATTGATGAGGGGATGTTAGTAATGAATGTGAAAAAGTGGAAAAGGAAGTTAGTCATGCTCCTTTGCTTTGCTGCAACATGATGGAGAAGAGGACCTTCTCTCTCCAGTGATTTTTCCTTTGTGTTAGCTCAACAGAACTCCTTTAAAAGGAATAACATTTCTGCAACCCCATCTGCCTACCCATCTATTTTCCTAGAATTTTTTGTTTCTTCATGGAGGGTGCACTTGGACTTGCAACCCTAATGTGCCTTTTCTTTTCTTTTGGATTTTTTCTCTTGATTTTCTATCTAGAACTATCCTTATTGCTTCCAAGGTCCCAGATTAGGCAGTTGGGAACCTTAGTTCTCTACCTAAACTATTGGTCTGCCTAGATTAAACAGTTTGGACAGACTCCATTCTCTATTCTACAACAGAAAATTGAAACATGGCATGATCCAGGTTAGGCTGTTGGACCATCCATCAAAATTTAGTAAACATGAACTATGTACACACCTTGTGTTCTTTTGGAAATATGGGATCTTTGCATCATCAAAGCAGAGCATATTTGGCATTTGAATTTGCCAATCATGAAATATGAAACCTATTGGTATAGGTAGCTAACAGTATCTATAGAAGTTTGGCTGGACTTCAAAAAGGTGATTTATCTCATGTTCAATATAGAACAAATTTTCCAATTTATCATATAGATTTTGCCTGGAGGGAGGTCCTGTCTCTTTTGTGCTGCTTGATGATGCTGTGATTTGATTAGAGACATAAGTGTTTACCCTTTTGGCATATTGATCATGCGTTAACAATTTTCCACTGCTGGTTAGCAAATTGGGTAGCCCTTTTCTCTGTAATGTTGCAAATTTTAGTTTGAAGGCATTTATTTCTGCTTGCATTTCTTGGCATTTTCTTTCTAGAGTTTGTAAAAAATTTCTGAGGGTCAGCACCTTTTTCACTGTCAGAATAGTGTTTGTCCTGCTACTGATATCCAGAGCTGCCAACTGCTCTTTGGTATGAGTGTTCAGGAACTGAATCATTTTATTGGCCTTCTCAGGCATATTTCCCAATGATGCCCTGGCTCTTTGAGTCTCAAACTGAGATATGTTTATCAATTCTATTTGCTCATGTATTGTTTGAATTGACTGCCACTGGTCAGTAATAGATTGGCCAATTTTGGCCCACAGAATTGTTTTGATTTCAGTTAGAGTCTTATGTAGGGTAAGCTCGTTTTCCAAGGATTTTACTTTAGTGTCAAAGGCCTTTATTTTTCTTGTCTTTTCAGCTACTGTCATCTTGGACTTGTCATAGCTTACTTCTAGTTTGGCCAACTTCTCTTTGGCCTCCTTGAGATCTATCATTTGAACTTCCAGTTCTTTCATTGCTTTAATCATTTCTTCCATACTCATGCTTGATTCTGGTGCTGTTGCTGCTGCTGCATCTGTGCCTGATGTACCTACTGTTGAAGATGGAATGATAGGAGGGATGGTTGCTGTAAGTGTAGAAGGAGCAGAGGGAACTATTGGAGCTGCCTTAGGTGGCTGGGAGGTCGACTCTCCCTGCTTGGCTTGCACTGCTTTTTCTAATTCCCGCTCCATTTGGATTATCCTTTGATTCATTTTCATTAGTAGATCCATCATCTCTTCACTTTCCTTTTCTTGTATAAGTTCTGTAGCTTGAGGGTGCATGGTTAAAGGCAGCCTCAATTGCTTTTTAAGTGCAGCGATATCTTCTTCCTTTTTCTTCATGAGGGCCTTGATGCCCTTGGCATCTTTAGGATCATGCCCTAGCTCAACAATAATTTCCTCCAATGTCTTTATTTTGTTGTCTTTGGCCTGGGAAGGCATTTTCTCCAAATCCAATTGAGTAGATGTATTTTTTAATGATTCCTTCAGTTGGTGGGCCATCATAGCCTTGTCTGCTAGTGTGGCATAGACCATTTCACTTGTTTGCTTATGTAGCTCAATTTGGTCCATTGAGTGTATGTCCTTGGCAAGGACCTCTAGGTTTGTCTTTATGTAATCTGCAGCTATCTGTGGCTGTGGCACCTTAGGCTTGAAATGACTTAAGATCATTTTCTCCTCCTTAATGTCATAAGCTGCCATTAATCTTTGCTGTTTGGAGGGTGTTGTCTTGAGAAATTGATCATACAGCTGTATCCTTAATAGCTCATTTTGGGCCTTGATTTCCATGAAAGTTCCTTTAATGCCAGATGGTTGTGCACCTTGCTGCCCTGAGGAAGATACTTTTGTACCATGCTGCCTCTCTATTTCTTGCCTGTGAGAGCTGGTAGATGTTTGCTGGCTGATTTCCCTCTCTTTTGTTGGAATCTGTATGATTTCTTCACAAATTTCCTCTTCAACTTGAGGATCTATTCTCTGCCTTTTGGCCTGTGGCTGCTGTGTTGACACACTTGCAGGTGCGGAGTTTTCTCTGTCCTACTTCTTAGTCCTTTCCTCATTGAGAGGGGTCTAAAGTGCTGGCACCTGTGGTGCCTCTGTCTGTAGTGGAGGGGCTTGCCCTTGATCCTGCTCTTTTGAGGAAGTTGGTTGATCTGCCATTGTTTCTTTCTCTTCACCTACTACCTCTTTGCCCTTTGCTATACTTGCTGCTGATGTAGTCCTTTCTTGGGAAGCTTATGGAGCCGCAGCCGTTGATGTGCCTTCCCCAATGTGCTGTGGTAGTTTGAATGTCACCTGCCCAAAATAATCTAAGTCAAGAGTCTTTTCCAATTTTTTTATAGTTTGCTCCATTTTTTCTTCTTTAGTGAACTCCTCAACTTGTGTGCCCTCTACCCAGTCATCTTGGTTGGAAAATTGTTCTATCTCTGGGATTTTGCAATGGTCATAAGCTGAAAGCCTATATTTCATCTTCCTTGCATTAATAAAGCCACATGGGTCATAGGGTACCCACCAAAAGCTTCTTTTTAATTTGAGTTTATCACTTAATATTTGATCAGCGTCTTGCCATCCTTCTTTTTTGTTCATGATAGAGGGGCCTAGTTGGTCTTTGAATTTCAGCTGAGCCTTTTTCTTGGTGCTATGGAAGTGAGTCAAATCTGAATTGATTAATTTCCTATAATACTCCAAGGCAAACAATCTCATTGGCACATATCTTGGCAGTCTGTAGGGGCAAAGCTCACAGCCATATATCCTGATGACAGTGTGATTTTGGTAGAAGTACCAGTCACCTATTTTGTAGTTTTTAGAGAGCTGCAATATTTTATGCATATCATAAGCCAGTCTAGCAGGAGGAGTAGCTGACAACAAGTAGGTAGCTGGATAGATGAAGAGGTCAATGAACTCACAGTATGTGTAGGGGGAATCTGAAACTAAATGGAATACTGGGGTCCAAAATATCACATACCTTCGCTCCCCCTTAGCATCAAATCTCTTAAGGACCACTGGGAAACTATCAGATTGATAGTACAATAGCAAAATGGTGAATGTATGCAGTGAATTTGAACACTCTCTGTCTGTCCAGGTTCATGAATTGCTCATGGATTTTGTTAGCTATGTAGGTGGCATAATCATACATGACAGAAGGGGGCTGTCCTGGAGAAAAGATGGACATTAGAGCAAAGACAGTTTCATCCACCACTTCACTTGTTATGAACCCCGGGATGTAAGAGATCATGTCTATGATGATTCTTCCAGTTTCATCAAACCAAGCATGGTGGTAAGGCAGTGTGTATTTGGAAAAACATTCTGGAGACATGAACATTTTGGCAATCCTGCTAATCTCTGTAGAGGACAACTTTGAGGCTTTATTAATCAGCTTCTTCATAGAGAGAGAGACCAAAGGTTGAGTTGGTTTGAAGTGCAACATTTCATTTATAGACTGGGGGATGATGTAAGAGAGAACATTTCCTGAAGGGGACATCACTGCCCTTTGAGAAGGTTCATAGTTGGCACAACTTTGGTGGATGAGGTCAGGGAAGCCATTCACTGATGGCAGATAATAGATAGGCATACTGGACTCCCATATCCCAAATATGTCAGCCTTGTTCTTGTAGTTGTTTCTTATTTCACAGAAGCCTGAAGGTGAGGCTTGTATCCCTCCATATCATCAATTTGATAGTATCTGTCAGCAAGAGATTGCCACTGCAACTCCTTATGTGGTGCATTTAAGGGTGCAACGTTTAGGGTTACTGGGGCCTCCATGATTCACTGTGTTTATAATTCGTTTTGAGTCTGGGTCTCAACAAGAAACAGAGCACCAGCACTGAGCCTTTTCATAGAGATTTTACAGTTTGAATTTTATAAGGAAATGTCCTTACTGGGTCAAATTCAATGGAAAAACAAGGTCTGCAAAGTTGAGGTAAGGAGCTAAAGGAATGGTGGAGAAGGTGCTTCTTCGGCAAGTGTATTTTTTATGGTTTTGCAGGCGGAAATGAGCTAAAATTTAATTTCAATGGGAAACTTGCAGAGGGCCACTGAATTAGTAGGTCTTCCTTGGAAATAATGGTGAGACTGTGACTTAGAGTGTCGAGTTTGTAGAGGGTAGTGTATTTCTCACAAAATATAGTGTTTCTAGCAATTGTAATAACTGAGTTTTGAAGAAAAAACAGGGTTAATGGGTATCAATCGGGTAAATACCTGTTTCAGAGCTGACTGGTACAAATTGCAGGTACACCACTGAGTTGGGGGGGGCGAGTTTGCAGGATGAACTCGTCTGGGTGGAAAATTGGAATTCTGGAGGTGAATTGGTCGTAAGATGCATGCACGGTCTCTGCAAGCAAACAAATAAAAATGAGCGTAAAACCGTTGTTTTCACGACTTGTAACAAAATTTGGGCATTTTTGCGCTTTTTGGTGCTTTTTTACGATGATGTCATCATGACACAATTTTGTCGTGTAGCGGGTACAGATGATGACATGGTAGATGACGTGTTTGATGACGTGGTGGTAGGATGGTGATGTCAGCAGGTGAAGTGGCACTGAGGTGGAGCAGCGGTGGTTGACGCGGATGCAACATCATGCGGTGACGTGGTCATGATGTTAGGGAGTAGGTGGTGGGCGGTAAGCGGTATTCCCCCCACCGCCTTAGGCCCATGGTGGTTTCAGAGGAGGGAGCTCCAATCATGCCGGGAAGGCGATGTGTGGCAGGGGTACGGTAGCAATACTGCCCATCCCTCGGATGCTAACCTTCGGCGGAAAAGTGCTTGCGATATCGCCGCCAGCCATCAGATCTACGACATGGGATCAAATGGTCGTTGGGAGTTTGAAGCTGCGGGGTTTGGAATGATGGGGGCCCGTGAAATATTTAAATGTTTTAACAATGTGCCGGGGCATGAAACTTTCGGTTATGGGTTTATGTGGGTGCCACAGTTATTTGTTTAACTAGTTGTTAAACAAACCCCGTTATATGCATGCGCGCGGGTTATGGTATGGTTTTAGGTGGGTGGGTTAGCATGGTTATTTATTTAACCTGTTGTTAAATAAACCCAAGGTTTGTCGACGCAGAAGGGTTCTTATTAAGGTCCCAGATGGACTAATAATTCCCAAACTTGGGTTATATGGCTATAGTTTCCAGGGGTAGGGATATTATGTATTTTTTTGGGTTTTTTACATAGTTTTTGTAGAATAGGGGTAGGGAAAATTATAGGGGAGCTAGATAGTAAAGTTAATTGTTAATATGACTTTATGGAGAGACAATGCTAAGTTCATAAGGTAGTCACTTAGGTTTTTGGAAAAATGAAGTGAAATGGTAAGATCTTTTGCACAAGAAATGTGGCTTCTTTTCACTAAGTAAACTCAGAGTTCAACTTAGCATTTCTTATAGAATGAAATGAAACAGGACTATTGGGCAGATCTCAAGGTCCTTGAGGGAATGTTAGTAAATGATTTCTAGGGGAATGAAAGGGGAAATTAGTCATGCTTCCACTGATTTACAACCAAACAGCTACCATGGCACTTGTGTAAGCCATGAGACAAGTATTTCTTGACAAGACCAGAAGTACTCACAAACTTGTTTCTGGAACCTCAACTGCCTACCTAGCCTAATAAACCTAGCATTTTTTCTTCCTTTTGATTGGGTGCATTTGGACTAGAAAACTCCGATTTTCCTTTTTTTTCTTTTTTATTGAATGCCCTTCTATCTACATCTACCCTTATCTCTTCCAAGGGCTTAGATTAAGTAGTTGGGTGCCTTTGTTTCTCTACCTATCTAATCATCTGCCAAGCTTAAACTATTTGGAAAGATCTTTATTCTCTATTCTAAAAACAAATATTTTCAAACATGACATAGCCAAGATTGAATTGTCTGGCTATTCATCAACTGTGGTAGGAATCAACCACCTTTACACAATGAAATTCAAAAAATATGGAACCTTAGCAACATGCAAGGATGAACATATTTGGCCTTTCCCTAGTCAATCATGAAAAATGAAACCTTTTGGTATAGGAACCCAATAGTGGCTCCACTTGGGGATGGATTTTCCAGGTGAAAAGCCAAGAACAGTAGGTCAGATGGCCTTATTTTCAACTTCTGCTGAAATCTGAAACTTGCTTCTGTTGTAGACAAAATAGTGCCTCTGTAGGATTTGAGTGATTATCATGAATTCATTCACTTGGTTGCAGCTCTATTTAGGTTACTCTATCTGAATATGTGTCGTCATTTTCATAGTTCCCAAGTCTGCTTTTAAACTTCTTCTGATAATTTCCAAGTGTAATACCATAAGGTGGTAGAGTTCCTTGCTTTTCCTTCAAAATTTGTTGCTCCTGATTCCTTATCATATTACTGTAGTAAAATGTAGAAAGTAAACACTACCATGTACAAATTAAAGTGCTGATTTGTTCAAGGAGCCTGATCAAAATAATGCTTGAGCATTCGGCCATTTACTGGCCCATCATCTGCCTCAGTGCCATCCAAACTTTTGAGAAAGTATGTGTTGTTTCCTTGAACAGCCTGAATGACATAAGGTCCTTTCCATAGAAAATCAAATTTTCCATGTTTTCATTTGTCCTCTCTTCTAGAATCCCACTTTAAAACTTTATCCCCAAGAAATAAATGCTCTGCTTTGGTTCTCTTATCAAATAACTTTTTAACTTTTTCTTGTAAAATCTGAGATCTTTGATATACTCCTCTCTTGTCTGCTATAGGTGAATTGTTTGATTGATTCTTCTCTGAATATCATTAGGCTCTGCTTGCATTTCTTGTAGCAATTCGATCACAAGAATTCCCAAGGAGGAGGGGAACACAGCTTCCAAGCCATAGACTAGTTCATATGGGCTTGTTCCAATGTATCTTTTTGTAGTTAACCTGTCTGCCCATAATGCATTCACTAGCTTCTTATGCCAATTCCTTTTGTTCTCCTCCAAAACTTTTTTGATGATGTTGATGAGGGTCTTGTTGGAGGATTTAGCTAGGCCATTACCTTGAGGGTAATAAGCTGTGGAATGACCTAGGGTAATATGGTATTTGTGGCAAAAAGCAATCATTCTCTTTGATTTAAAGGAAGCAGCATTGTCTGTAATAATTTTCTCTGGACAGCCAAATCTAGGAAGAATATTGGATTCTAGGAATTGCATGATGATTGAATCATTGGCTTGCTTGCAAGGGATAGCTTCTATCCATTTGGTAAAGTAGTTTGTGGCAGTCAAAATCCACCTGTGTTGGCCAGAGGATGAAGGTTGAATCTCCCAAATGAAGTATTAACCCCATTGTTGAAATGGCCTTTCAGTTGAAATGGGTTTGAGGGGAAAAGGGAGCAGCTTTCTCTTGCCTTCAAAAATCTGGAATTTGTGGCAAGCAGTTACATATTTCTTTGCATCAGCAAAGAGGGTGGGCCAATAAAAACCAACTCTTAGAATTTTATTAGCTGTTGACTTCCAATACAAGTGTCCACCACAGTCCCCTGCATGAAATTCCTTGAGTACTTTGTCAGTTTCATCTAATGTCAAGCAATTAAGCAAAATACCTTCATGATTTTTCCAAAACAAAACATTGCCTATGATACAAAACTTTGCAGCTTTCATTTTCAAGAATCTTTTTTTAGTCCTGGATAACCCTAGAGGAGCCTGCAGGTTTAACAATATATAACATATATCAGCATACCAAGGAGATTGTAAAAAGGCTTGATTGATCTGTGGAGTCGCCATCTCCTGCTTGTTATCCAGTTCATTGATATCAAGGACTTGAAAATTAGTTTCAGTCATCAATTTAGCTAACCCTTGTCCTTTTATGAGTTTTGTAGGTTTGATTTCAATGTCATACTCTAAAATGTTAGCTATCCATTTGCCCCTTTTACCTTCAATTCCTTCTTGAGTTAGAATGTCTTTGACTACTGCATTTGGGACACAGGCCATTACATGAGAGTACAAGATATGCACTCTGAAGTCTTTAATAGCCTTTACAAGGGCATAGGCTTGTTTTTCCATGATCTGATACTTTAAAGGTGCATCTCTAAGTGCCTTGTTGAAAAAAGCAATGGGCTTCTCACATCCTTGGTCATATTTTTGTAATAGGACAGCAGCTATAGTATGCTCAGATGCAAAGGAAAAGATCATGAAATCTCTATCAAACTTGGGGCTAGTGAGGACTGGTGTTTTTGTTAAAGCTATTTTGATGTCCTCAAAGGCTTGTTTAGCTTCCATTGTCCATTTGACTTTAGAATCCTTCTTCAGCATATTGTTCAATAGTCTTATCAGTTCAACCAAGTTGTGAATAAATCTCCTTAGGAAATTAATCTTTCTTAAAAAGGCTTGTAGTTCTTTAATGTTTCTTGGGTGGGGAACTTGGAGGATAGCTTGTATTCTGTCCGGGTCAATTCTTATGCCATATTTTGAAATTATGTGACCTAGAAGTTTGCCTTCTTTTAGTCCAAACAATGATTTCCTTGGGTTCAATGATATGCCATATTTCTTGCAAATTATAAACACTTGTCTCAGATGTTTTAGATGTTCTTGGTCTGATTTTTAAAAAGCAGTGAGATCATCAAGATAGATGACTAAGAAGTCATGGATCTCTTTTGCAAAGGCTATGTCCATTGCTCTTTGAAATGTGGCCCCTGCATTTTTGAGTCCAAAGGGCATCTTCACATATTTGAAGGTTCCCCAAGGTGTTGTAAAGGTAGTTTTATCCTGATCATCGGGGTGGACTAAAATCTGATTAAATCCGGAGAAGCCATCTAATAGTGAGATCCTAGAGGCTCCCACTACCTTTTGTAAAATATGATCCATTTTGGGTAAGGGGTAGTGGTCTCTGAGAGAGACTTTATTCAAGTTTCTCAGGTCAACACACAATCTTATCTCTCCAGTTTTCCTCCTAGTTGGCACTAGATTTGAAATCCACTCTGAGAACCTGATAGGTGCAATTATTCCAGCTTCATACATTCGTTTGACTTCCTTTTCAATAAGAGGAAGGAGGACAAGATTCACCCTTTTAAGCTTCTGTTTAAATGGTTTTTGATTTTCCCTCAAGTGTATAGTATGTTGAATGACAGAGGTATCATACGACTTGAGGTCCTCATAGCTCTAGAAAAATACATCTTGGAATTCTTTGAACAACTCAATGTATTTGAGTTTCTGTTCAGGTGGTAACGCTTTGGATAGTTTTATCATTTTGGGATTCTCTGTGGTTCCAATATTGCAGTCCTCAATTTCTGCATTTAGTGGTTGCATTTATGGCTTTCTTGGAATGTCGTTTGAATCAAATATATCCTCCAAAGGAGTTAACCTTGTGGGGAGGAAATTATCCTTTAGTTCAATTACTTCAGATTCTCCCTCACCCATTTCATCAAGGTCCATTTGCCTCAGCTCTTGTAAATTTTTGTCATCAAAAGTTTTTGTATGCAAAAACAAATTTGTTGTTTCAGCTGATATACTTTGTTCAATTTTATCTGTTTGTTGTTGATCATCAGTGGTGCTTGTGTCAATGTTTATACTTGAGAATTCCTCTTTCAAGGTGAGGAAATTATTGATTTGGGTATCATTCTCAAATACCTGTGAATTTTTCACATTATCAGGGACAGCAGGTCTGTGTTTGATTTCAGCAGTGAAGTGATGGTTGGGCTCAAATGGAAGCTTGCATGTGCTAGCAAAAGTTGCCAAACTATGTGCATGTAAGTTGTGATTTCTTGGAATTTTAGTGAGCTGATGTTCTAGGAAAGTGTTGAGTATTTCAATGGCTACTCCTCTGTAATCTCTCAACCTAAGGTCATTGGTGACAAAGCTCCCCTTCATCTATTGTATAATCAAATTTGCATCCCCTAAAATTGAAATCCTAGTTGCCCCTAAACCTCTAATCAATTTGAGGCCAAGTAAAAGTGTTTCATATTCAGCCATATTGTTTGTGCATCTGAAATTTAGCCTATATGCATGACCTTGAGCATGTTCATTTTGCATGTTGTGTATCCAAACCCTTGCCCCTGCTCCTAATTTGTTGACAGATCCATCAAATTTCAAGTGCCATAATATTTCTTGATTACCACTAGTCTCAGAGGTTTGAAAAACTTACTAAGTGGGTAGATTTGGATTTTGTAACCCATATGATATGTCATTTTCATTTGTTACATCAATCACATCAATAGTTTTTTGATCTTGAGCACTAGATTGTTCATTTATGCTTTTTGTTTGTGCTGCTTCTAGGAGTTTGACATCAGTTTTCGAACGCATGTCAGCATTATATAAAATGAATGAATCCATATCAGAATGTATAGAGTAAATTGGGAAGTTTTGGGGTTTCTCTTGACTGCTAACCACATACTTCATTAATGTTTCCTGGTACAATCTCTTTGGTTGTCCAAAGACTGAAATAGTGGCATAGGACATGTCTAGTTGCAAGGATCCTTAGAGTTTGGCACCCCAAGATCTAGACAAAAGCATTCCATATTTGGGTGGGATATTAGCTACCACCACATCCATCAAGATTGTTTTGGCTGGATATTGTACTAGGGACACACACAAATCTTTGATTAGGCCTAGACACCTGAATTGGCTGGAGTCAAATGAGAACAAATCTTTGTAGGGTCTGGTGATATCTAGGTCTAATATTTCCATGACAGACTTGGGCATTAGGTTATGGGAAGCACCGGAATCAACATTGCATTATGCAACACTTTATCATGAATATTTAAGCTGACATAGAATGAAGGAATTCCACCATCCACTGTTTTACCATTGACCTCAGGACCAAAAATCAGTTCTGGCTGGTCATCTAATACATTGACTACATCTCTATTTTCTGATATTTGAAGTGACCTATTGATTTGTTTCCTGTACACTTCATGTTTAGCCAATTCAGACAAGGGAATAACTATTTTCAGTTTGCCAATCTCTGTTTCTACGTTGAAAGGTTTTTCTACTTGGAGTCTTGTATTGGTGCCAGCAAGATTTTCCTTTTTTGCTGTGTTCTCAATAACATTTTCCTCATCTTGAGTGCTGTTTTGAGCTGAACCTGTTTTTTCATTACTTTCTAAAGGGTTTTTTGGAATTTCTTTTGAGGGAATGGATGTGGAGGGCTGATTTTTTAGAGGCTGTAAATCAGAGATGTCCTGAAAACTAGGCTGCTTTGTGTTTAGGTCTGTTTCAAGAGGGGATTCTGTCAGGGCAGTTTTATCTTTGATTTTCTTTGGCTGTTTGGTATCTCTCGGCTTACTAGGCTCAGGCACAACTACGGTTCTGCCTCTCAATTTATATTGTTTATGGACTTCATAGACCGTTGCATCATACCCTTCTCTAAAATCAAA
>Ga0115851_100703_pt2 | contig 15713 bp, 12 predicted proteins | sample InSIn2gowninarea_FD_83865 | JGI IMG/M metagenome (GOLD analysis project Ga0115851, IMG submission 83865)
GACCTACGGACATAGACTTAGAGGCTTCAGAGAGGGGCATACCGGTTTATCAGCGCTTTGGATTCGAGCCGGTGGATCCAGGACCTGATAGAGAAGTATGCATGGTACGGAGAGGACCGAGAAAGAATTCAGTTTAGAAAAGCTGTCCGTGAACGAAATTACTCCGTCTGGTTATGGTCGCGTTACAGGGAACGTCCAGTAATCGATTCTTGTTCGTCAGACACACCATAGGATTGTTCAGACAGGAAGGGACTTAATTGAGTAATGTCAGCAGCAAGGTCTTTCGCAAAGAGACTGGTCCGGCATCTAATTCAGAGCCTTTCCAGGGACCCTGAGCCCGGTACCTCTAGCAGACAAGGTTCGGCCCGTCCCGCGTGTGCATGGTATGACGTTGCAAGCACCCGACATGATGTGATTGTCAAATGATGCCTAAGCAAGCCTTGGACTCAGTCGCATTGCAGTGGTCCTTGATCTCTGATCTCAGCCTGTACTTCTCAATCACTGTCCCCAATTCGAGAAATTAGACGCCCTACATATTCAAACATGACAACACCGCACATTCTTCTCCTCGGTGGCCACGGAAAGGTCTCCCAGCTTCTGACACCCCTCCTCCTCTCCCGCTCATGGACCGTGACATCTCTCATTCGGGCCGCCGACCAAAAGCCCACCATCGAATCCTTAGGCCGCGGTCAACCCGGCAAACTCAACGTTTACCTCAGTAGCCTTGAGGACATTAAAACCTCCAGCGACGCGAAGAAGATCGTAGACGAGGTCAAGCCGAACTGGATAGTCTGGTCAGCGGGTGCCGGCGGCAAGGGCGGGCCGGAGAGGACGAAAGCTATCGACCGAGATGCGTGCATTGCTTTCTTGAAGGCTACCCATGAGACGTCTTCTGTTGCTAAGTTTCTGCTGGTTTCGTATCTTGGCAGCCGGAGAAACAAGCCCAGCTGGTGGAGCAATGAGGAGTGGAAGGGGAGTCAGGAGGTCAATGAGGGTGCGCTGAAAAACTATTTCAAGGCCAAGGTCGAATCTGATGAGTATCTTGCGAGCGTGGCACTGGCACGAGGAGAGGACTTTGCGGGAATCTGCTTACGACCGGGACGCTTGACGGAAGAAGGTGTGGAGAACGTGCAGCTGGGGAAGACCAGAGCAAGTGGAGAGATCAGCAGGGCGACCGTGGCGGAGGTCGCGGCGAGACTTTTGGAGAGTGGTTACGAGACTGGCTGGGTGGACATGTTGAACGGCGATGAGGAAGTAGGAAAGGCAGTAGAGAGAGTTACCAAAGAGAAGGTCGACTGTATCGAAGGCGAGAACGTTGAAAAGATCAAAAGCATAGTCTCGAAGATATGAGTATCAGTACCTCGTCGTATAAAAACATTACGTCCAAAAAGTATGCCTCAAAGCACATGACCACTTGAAGCCCACAACGTCCACACTAGGTATACATGTCGCTAATTATGAGGTGTTACCAAATTACGTAGAATTAGAAGTGTTAGTAGGAGATTGACGTTTGGTACTGCAAGCTCTGCTAGTGGAGAAAGTGAACGTAAATTTCTAGTAGTCACCATCATGCTGATCAAATGAACGATAGTTCACTTTTTCCGGATCACCGCTCAGCCTCGGCGTGAAAAGACTTGCAATCTATACGGCGGCTAGAGGCACGGCTGAATGGCCATGCCTGTGCTCCCGAAATGTATATTTACATCTTTACGTCTCTACATGCAGCTTCGTTCGAGCATGAACGCTTCATGCATATCATCCTACAATGTCTGCTACCGGAACGCCACGCCTGCTGTATGAGGATTAATATGGTATATCCATGCACGTCGGGATCCTCTTCCTCCTGTATGACCAGTGCACTTCTATCATTTGAAGTCTCCTGCTTTCCCGGACACAAGCAATCCAATAATTAGACCGAAGAGTCCCAATACAGAGCTGAAGATTTCCACGACGAGGATCTTAACGAAACTGCCATATTGTTAGGAGGGCAAGACTATAAAGTTTTGCGTGTACTCACAGGCTGGGATCGGCAGCATCTGCCAACGCCGCGCTCGATCCATTGATGCCCACGCTGACTCCGCATATCAAATTGCACATGCCCACTGTGATGCCTGACCAAAACAGCGCAAACCCTACGTAGTAGTTCTGCCCTGAGTACATCGTCTCTTTATCGGGTGTGGTGAGTTTCGAGCTGAAGACGATGGACATGATGACCCCGTAGATGGCGACGACTTCGCAGAAGATGATCGAGATAAGGTTTTTCGTACGGATTCGGGGGGCTTTCACACCGCCACCAACGATGGAGGATCCGGTGATGAAGATGCCCCTAATGATGCTGTCAGCCACGGGCTCAAGGCTGTGTGCTCGTGTAACCTATCGTACCATGCGGCGCCAACGACCGATAGACCAATGCAGAAACCGATGCCCAAGTCTGCCCAAGCGTAAGGCGATATGCTCTCGAGGAAGGCACCGACCTAGACAAGCAATATGTAAGCAGAGTTTACCAGCTCAATATCGATCGTCTATACGTCAAAGTATTCTCCTTCGCCCTGGAACAGCATGTCTAAGCTCCATTAGCTTCGTCCGTGATAGTTGCCTCAGGAGGAGTCCATACACAGTCCGACGACTGTCAACGCAGTGGTCGCACCCCCAGCGGCATATGTAAGACTCATCGTTGCCAGGAGATTCAAGGTAACGACGAAGGAAAAGGCAGTGGAAATCCAAGCGGCAAGGCGAACGCTGAAGCTCGAAGTGACGATGCTTCTGCACGGCTTCAATGCCAAGGCCGTGACTGCCGAATATATACCGGCTTACTAACAAGTCGTCCATCCATTCACTCTCCGCCTTTGTGTAACTTTCTCCTTAACATCCACTTCACTGATCCGCCGAGGAGCTTGTTCACAGCTCAACGAAATTACTAGATCTTGCCGACCGACACCCAAAGGCTTCAGAAACAGCTTCGTGTTCGCCGCAGACATGTCAAACCCAGCGCCCCAGCAGTATTACGAGATCTACAGGCGTTGCAGGTAATGCCGCTTTTGCCTTGCCTACACATGCACAAGCAAGAGCTAAGTGAGTGCCTTGTAGTCTAGGCACCGCCCTTGCAGATTGTCTGGATGATTTCATTACCCAAGGCCGATTCCCCCCACAGCTAGCGATCAAGCTGCTCGCGCAGTTCGACAAGGTTGTTGCGGAGGCCTTCAATGACAAGGTGAAGTCGAGGTTAACATTCAAGGTATGAGCGGTGAATTGGAAAGAGCAGGAGAAGTATCAGCAGAGGGACATGAGGAGTGGTTGAGTTACTAACTAACGGCTCTGTGTTCATAGGGCCACCTCGACACATACCGCTTTTGCGACGATGTCTGGACCTTCATTATCAAGGATGTGAATTTCAAGATGGACAACTCGAACCAGGTGCAGGCTGAGAAAATCAAGATCGTCGCGATGAACAGCAAGAAGCCAGGCGAGGTCTAGGCGGCATATACATGGCTTCTGGAACTGTTCGATCCGAGTGGTTGCTTCAGAAAGCTCAAAAGCTCTCTTACTTGGGACTGACTTGGACTACTGGCATGGGACGGCGCTCAGTTTTTGGCATATCAGAACGGAAAACTTGATGATACCCCAAGGCGTTACGAATGATGAAGACTTAGGTTAGAAGCTATCGACAATAATAGTCGACAAAAAATATGTTGACAATGGATGACATGACATATCACGTCCAATATACCTTGCTAGGGAGAAGATGCAGACATGTATGAGCTACACCTGAACATTACTCCCTCGGAGCTCGCTTGATGACTGAAACCCCGTGACATGAACCGATTACTTGAAGCCTTGACCGCGAAAAGCGAGCTATTTGACGACAAAGCAACATGAGCAGCTCCAAATTACGTGCCGCCATTCTAATCATCTCCGAAACAGCATCGCAAGATCCATCGACCGATAAATGCATCCCCACGCTCAAAGACGTGTTTGCTGGTAACGAGCAGTGGGAGGTTGCCGAAACCTCCATCATCCCCGATAGTGTCCTTGACATCCAGCGTACCATCACCAGCTGGACAGATAAAGAAAATGCCCTGAACCTGGTCGTAACGAGCGGAGGCACTGGCTTCGCCGTCAAAGATGTCACGCCCGAAGCTGTCAGTCCTCTTGTCCATCGCCATGCTCCCGGGCTTGTCCATGGCATGCTCGCAGCATCACTTTCGGTCACACCTTTCGCTATGATGTCTCGGCCTGTCGCGGGTGTCCGAAACAAGACGCTCATTCTCACGCTTCCCGGCTCGCCTAAAGGTGCAAAAGAGAACCTCGAGGCCGTGCTCAAACTACTACCGCACGCCTGTACTCAAGCCGTAGGAGCTGACTCCCGCTCTATACACGCTGGAGGCGTCAAGAAGCTCGAACGGGACGCCGGCGTGTCTTCCAGCCCTCACCCTTCATCGGTGGGAGCAGCTGCTGGTGGCGCAGGCCATCATCACCACCACCACCACCACCACCACGGCCACGGCCACGGCGGCCACTCCGGCCCTAAAGCCCACACGGACCCCTCAACTCGACCACCGCAAAGTAACGACCCGGAGGCAGGACCCACACGTCGCTACCGAGAGAGCCCCTACCCCATGCTCACCGTCCCGGACGCTCTCAAACAGATAGCTGACCACACGCCCGCACCCAGGATAATCAAAGCACCCGTGACCTCCGAACTTGTAGGCTGCGTCTTCGCACAGGACGTCAAGGCCCGCGAATCCGTCCCCGCATTCCGCGCTAGTATCGTTGATGGTTATGCTATCCGTATCCCCGCCTCGGGGAGGTTTGAGAAGGGTGTCTATCCTGTGGCTTTGATCTCGCATGCGCAGGCCGGCGATGAGGCGAAGGAGCTAGAGGAAGGGCAGATTGCGAGGATCACGACTGGGGCGCCGTTACCGAGGGGTGCGGACGCGGTGGTTATGGTCGAGGACACGGTGTTGAGGGGTAAGACAGAGGATGGGAAGGAGGAGAAGAAGATTGAGATCCTTACTTCTGATGTCAAGGCCGGGGAGAATGTGAGAGAGGTAGGGTCCGATGTGGAGGCTGGGTCCGTCGTTATGAGGAAGGGCGAGGGCATCACGGCGGTAGGCGGAGAGTTTGGGCTGTTGGCTTCGGTGGGGACACAGGAAGTTGAGGTGTACAAGCGGCCTGTTGTTGGTGTGCTAAGCACAGGGGATGAGATTGTCCAGCACGACCGACCGGGCGACTTGAAGTTGGGGGAAGTTAGGGATACCAATAGACCTACGCTTCTGACTGCTGTGAGGGGCTCCGGGTTCGAAGCCGTGGACCTAGGCATCGCATCTGACAAGGCCGGGGCTCTAGAAGAAACACTAAGGAGTGCCTTCTCAAAAGTCGATGTTATTATAACTTCTGGCGGTGTCAGTATGGGCGAGCTGGACCTCCTCAAGCCCACAGTAAGTCATCCCGCTCCTGCACCCAAACAGCAACGCTAAAGGAGCCTAGATTGAGCGAGCACTCGGCGGCACCATCCACTTTGGCCGCGTAGCAATGAAACCTGGCAAGCCTACGACATTCGCCTCTGTGCCCCTCAAAAACCCCGACACCGGCAAGCGTGAGGACAAATTGATCTTCAGTCTTCCCGGCAATCCAGCCAGCGCTGTCGTAACCTTCCATCTCTTTGTGCTGCCCTCGCTGCACCGCACTAGTGGTATTGCGCCCGAGGGTCTGCCGAAAGTGAAAGTCATGCTCGCGCATGATGTGAGGTGTGACCCGAAACGGGCGGAGTATCAACGGTGCATTGCATCTGTAGGGAAGGACGGAGTGCTGAGGGCCATGACGACGGGTGGACAGAGGAGTAGCAGGATTGGAAGTTTCAAGGGAGCGAACGGGTTGCTGTGCTGTCCGCTAAAGAGCGAATTGAAGAAAGGAGAGATGGTAGACGCTTTGCTCATGGCAAAGCTAGAGTGGGAAGGGTGAAACATGTGAATAATGCATACGACCACGCACATGAGCGACTATGTATTGGTACCGCTCTTCTTTTCAAATACCTAGCGAGCATCTGAACAAACTCATTCGTAGTCGCCTGACGCCACGCTGAAAGGGCAAGGACTCCGGTCAAGGAAGTTCATCATCGCAATGGCTTGCGAAACGCAAACACAGATCTCGACCAAGCAAGCGATGCCGCTGAAGCCGCAATCTCGTGATCCATTAGATCGCAGTACCAATATCCACTCCATGCGCGTCATTATGAACATCTCCCTCCCCCGCCGGCCCACAATCGCACCCAAACTGCTCTCTGAACACCGCCACTGAGATGCCTTCGACCAACTTTAAGCAGTTGGCACTAGCCCTGAGCTTCACGTACCTGGAGCTGGACCCCACGTCTTCTCCCCAGACTTTTCCATGGATCAACACGCCAGCAACGACAGTATCCCTGTTGCTTGTACCTGCCCCAAACTCTTCGATTGGCATCGACATTAGGCGGTAGTCTCTACAGCCCATGTTGATCGACATTACATGATGCAGTCTTGTCGTAGGATGATTGTTGGCAAACGTGTCGTAGATCGACATGTCGACGAAGAAGGGCTTAATGTGCGCATCGAAGAAGTGCTGGACATGAGAGTAGTCGAAGCCCGAGTCGACGAACATGGCACCAACGTATGATTCCACGATGTCTGGTAAAGATTTCGGCGGCGCCTTCACAGATGTCCAGTAGTCAAGCGCGCCGTTACCGTCTTTCTCTGCTTCCTCCACTTCCGCAACGTACTCAGTTATCTGGCCCTCGATCGTGGCATGGTTGGTCTTCAGGTGACGGTGGAAGCCAAGCTTCACGCATACCGCACCGAGGAACCTGTTCGAGACCATAGCCATCTTGTGTTCCGTCAGCCACTGAGGGTCTGCGTTAGGGAATTTGTAGAAAAGGTAGTTGATCGACGCCATATCCAGCAGCGCATCACCAAGAAACTCCAAGCGCTCGTAGGAAGGTACATGCTCCCATGTGAAGGGAAACGACGAGTGCAAGAATGCAGACCGCACAAGCTTGGGATACTTGAAGTGGTATCGATGTTCCTTCTCAAGCTTCGCAGCAAGGTCACGCTGCGAGGCCGAAGCTTCCGCTGTTTGGTACGAGGGCACGATGTATGCGGGTAGGTAATCGCTCCACTTTCTCATCGAATGGTCAGAGGAGTCAACCAGGACAGAGACGGCATTGACAGCTTCATCCCAGTTTGCTGGCGTCCAAGACTCCGTGTTGTTGTGGTGAAGATACGCAGCGCCAATGAGGGCTTCGGAAACGTCGGCTATGGTCTTGTCGCCAAGTGAATGTTTAACAACTTTTTCGCCCGTTTCGTTGACGCCTTTGCCTGCAAGCAGCTTCAAGCCTTCGGGATACCACAAACGCCGGGAGAAAGCCATCGAGCGGACATACTCGTATAGCTTTTTATCGATGGCAACCCTGAATAGGTTCTTGTTGCAGAGAAGAACCATGCGATAGCAGTGCATCTCGAATTCTGTGGCGGTGGGATATTGGCTAAAGATGGCAATAGAAGTAGCCATCTTCAAGAAGCAGTCCCCAATGAACTCAAGCCGTTCGTAGTTGGCACCCATACCAGGTCGAAACTTGACCTTATCAGTATTCCAGTGTTCATCACTGTTGTCGGAGTCCTTTGTCATGGCTTCCAGAGCGAGACTTGGGCTGATGTTGATGCCTAGGCTAGTGGCACCCTCAAGTGTGATTAGGTATGCCTCAAGGCGGAAGATGATGGCCGGAAACATGTAGCACATCGCTGCCACTGGTGAGGGAATTGTTGAGATCTTGAGTGGTTCAGGGCAGACGTAGGCTTTTGTCCTCAAGTCGCGTTCCTTGTCATGGAATTCTGCAAGTAGGTTGCGACGTTGCAAAGCCTTGCGTGCTTCGATGACCGGCTGCTGCGGGTTCCAGGTAGCCTTCCCTCGGCTTTTTCGGAAAAGGCTGACGGAGTATTCTAATATAGTGTTGTCGAGCATCATATTAGGACCCTTGACAGTGTCCTCCGGTACGGGATCGCTCGGCTTTAGGTTCGGATCCACAGCAACAACAAACAGGCGCCGTCCACCGTCGAACCTGTCGACTAAGTACTTATCGACCAGAAACTCACTCATCATCTCCGGCGACCACCTGTACTCCTCATACATAGATGTCTCGGCGATAGGCTGCCAATCAATGAGCTCCGGCGGATCCGACGACTTCGTAACGCTCTTTGCTGTTGATAAGAGAGGGACAAGCCAATATGACATATTTGATACGTCCTCCTCATATGTCTTAGCGAAGACATCCATAAAGATTCGGAGAGTGAATATCGTAAGCTGATCAATTCGGTCCTTAGGAAGTTCGAAGCCAGCTATCAGGCTGGTCGTAGTTGCGAGAGTCACCACATCCTCGGTAGGAAACAGCGGAAACTGAGGGAAGTCGGGGAGAGGCCGAGCTGTGACCAGACCTAACGGCTGAAACGGACGGCCAGGCTGTTCGGTCAGGTCGAGCACTGTGAGATAGAACACGTCTGGCGAAGATCCTCGGGTATCTGGCCAGATCGATGGTTTCAGTCGCATGAGGTACTGGTTCGACTTCTTGGAGTCCAAAGCAAGGTGGGCATTCCTCATCTTCGGTAGTTCCTTCATGTAGATTGGAAGAAGCTCTGCGTTGATGTACTTGCCCTTCCTCAGCATAATACAGGCCTGAAACGCGGCCGAGCGTTTGGCGATCGCCTTTCGGTGTGCTGGTTGCCCTATAGCTGATCTGATAGGACAGTTGTCAGGTAGGACCACCTCGCAGATGAACCTGCCTGCGTCCGAAGACATGATGTAGATGGGTTGCAGGGCGGCGTCTTGTTCGCAGTCCTTAGGCAGAGAAGAAACGAAGTGCGCCAGTACCGCTAGACAGGATCCAAAACTTAGACGAGCACCAGTCTGCGGGTCTGTATAGGACGGATACTTCTGTTCATTGAAGGGTTCTTCATCGTCATCGTAGCCATGAAGCAGACGATCCTCTGGTAGAGACTGGCAGAAATTCCTCATTTTGAAATCGGCCTTTCGGACATAGTCGAGAGTTTGGTATTGGCTGTAATTCCCCGCCTCTACCATGTTTAGAAAGACTGAATTGCGGTGACGAGCACGGCCTCTGGACTGAATGTACTGTATCACAGTCTTGTAGAGATCGAAACGGACAACAAGGTTGCAATCCGGAACATCTAGGCCTTCTTCTGCGATGGATGTGGCGAACAGGCAGTTCAGATCGCCAGATCTGAATCTGGATAAGGTCAAGATCTGTTCCCGAAGCGATACTTTTAAGTCAGAACCCTTTAGATCGCCTACCAGTACCCCAGTTCGGAGATGAGGGCCGCCAATGTGGCTGAAGACTCGATGCAGTAGCCGAGCAGCGTGCCTTTGCGTTACGAAGACAAGACAACGATGGTCAGACGGCATGCTGAAGTACGTCTGAAGCCATTCACTGAGGACAAGGACTTTGGAGCTAAGATCGTCAAGGCATGCTCTTGGGACACCGAAATCATGACGTTTGATTGTCTCTTGAGCTTCCGACAGTTGCGCCACTTCCTTGTCGAGCTGATCCATAGGCTTGCCAGCTTTGGTCGCATGGAAGCGCTGCTGTATCTTCCACTCCTTCTTCTTCGCCTCAGCGTCTGTCAAAGCAAAGCTCCAATACATGTCAGAGCACCAGCGTCCCAGCTCGGAGCTTGCCTGTCTGGAAGCAGCAAAGAGCTTGTCAAACACGTGCATATTACCATACTGGCGCTTGAGTTGTTGATGAAGAGTTGTCTGGAAAGGTTCGGAGAGCCTAGAGTAGGAGGCGACCTTCTCGTCAGGTCGGCTGACAGAGTGACGGACTAAGTCCAGATCGGAAGCGGTGCATATGCAGCTCTGAAGAAGCCACTCGAGCTCCGTTGCGGCTTGATGAACGTCGACTTTTGCGTCTACTGGCGACGCTGTCATTCCAAAGATCTTTGGACGTTTAGCCCGGTCCTTCTCTTCGAGGAAGAAATTCTTTATAATCTCCGCATACGGGTGACTTTTCTTTGCGTGATGAGCCTCGTCAAAAACCAGTAGGTTGATGTCCGCCATCCGCGTAAAAGAGTGCATGAGGCACTGATTGAGGACTTCAGCAGTGCACACGATGACCATATTTTCCGAGAGGTGTTTCTTCCAGACTTCTCCATTCCACAGATCGGTGCCCATAGCACCGCAGAACGCGGCAACTTCGTGGTCCAAGTTGCACTTGAGTACATTGGCTTGTTGAAAGACCAGTGTAACAGAGTCTGTGAGGAAGAATGCTACCCGGGGATTCTTTCCGGCAGCACGATGTTCAAGCTCCTGATCGAGCACGTGCTTCAACAGCAAAACGGCGATGTGTGTCTTTCCTGATCCTGTGTCGAGCACAGCAATGACATTCTGTTGTTTTGCCTTGTCGAATAACTCCATTTGATACTCGCGCGCGTTGTTGATCTTGATATTTGACTCCTGCTTTTCCATGAGGTCTTTGATTGTGAGAACCTCATTGTCGCCATGCTGTGCGATCTTGGCTGCCTTTTGCTTCGCTATGGCATCGCCCTTACTGGCAATGAAGTCTTGGAAGAGGGCATTCTGGGCTCGTCGCTTTTCCTTGGTCGTCTTGGGTGCTTGTGCTTGGTGAGCATCGTCTTCGTTATCTGATTTGTCATGAAGCTCAAGCCTAGATATGTGCGGCTCGTCCTCGTTGTCCGCGTCCATGAACGGTGACATCTGGTGAGGTAATGCTCGCTGTCAACAGAGAAAGAAAGAGAATGTTGACAAGATGACTGAGAAAGTGTATCAGTTTGTTCTGCCTAGGTGCCTAGCGAAGATGTCACTTGGTTACACAGCCGCGCAAACGTGAGAAGATCTTGGAGCGTTCACTTGTTGGCGCTTTGGGATGAGGCAAGACCGAATCGATAGGCAGTGCAGGCAAGACACCCTAAATACGTATACGCATCGTCGTAGTCATCTTGCGGACCGGGAAGACGTAGAGGATGGAGCTCGGTGAGTGATTGAACAAACAGAGATTGAGCCCTAGCAAACGTTGGATCAGGCTCAACAACATACCTACCCAAACCGGATGAGTGAAGTTGTCCGCATTCAAGTCTTGCCTTTACCTGCCTCAAAGCCCGATAGGGAGTCAATTCCTGTGAATTGATCAATGTTGACTACGGTCGAGGAAACTTGAACGGCGTTGTCCGACAATGAAGGCAGAACCAGCAGGCGACTCCATTGCGTCCAAATTACAGCAGACGCGAGCGCGGCAAGCTCCGCGTCTTCGCGCTGTCACGAGGTGGGGGCAAATCTGTGTCACCAGGCTTACCGCGAGCTTCACATGTCCAAGCACACAATCCCCCTTCCGAACAACCCAAAGCGCCACAAGCTTCTCTGAACGACCGCTGGGGGTTCCCCATGTGAACAACTGTCAATGGCACGGTCGGCATCGTTGCGACATCAATGTGTTGGACAGCCCTGTCTGTTAGAACCACTGCGTTGCTCGCCCAAGTTCATCTCTACTGTTGTAGCACGTCTCCTTATACGCAGCGCTTCGCTTTGCGTTTTCAAAGTCGATCAGTGCAACCGCGGCGAGTAAGAAGGTAAGACCAGGCGGTAGCCGGATAGAACATGAAGCTTGGAGAAACACGGAAGCGATATATCAAGCTAGATGTCACGAAGCCGAGTGTGTTTGCTAAAACTTGTAATACCCAAGACCACGGAGCATGGCCACGACAGGTTCAAAGTGAATGTCGAAGGCGCTGGTGACCGGGTGTTGATATCTGATGCCAAGCCATGTGCTACCTCCCTCTCAAGCACAGCAGGCATCAGCGTGATACCTCACCTTTTACAGCAATCGCATCCTGCTCGATCAAGCAGAGCAAAAGCATAATCTCTTCTCCATCCCTTTTGGACATACTACAATCCATTGTCCGACGTCGTATTTGTCGTTCCGCGAGGATAGCTCGATGGTACTTGAGAGATTTGCAGCTCTTGTCAGAAAGAAAGTCAGGAGCATGGAAACACAACCGATACTGCCTAAAATAATACTCTTCGGCGATTCGCTCACAGCATGGAGTTTTGCTGTCAATCACGGGCTCGGTAAAGTCCTGACCGAACGGTTTCAGGACAAGGCTGAGGTGCTGAATCGCGGTAGGCTAATACACTGCCGTTACCAATAGCGTACTGCTTGTTCCTGACTTCGACCTAGGTGTTGCAGGGTGAGCTGTGTTCCCTTGCGCACGACATCTTCCGGATACTTATACTCTAATCTTCATGCGGTCTCAACATGGTCGTCGCCTGTGATTACTTGAAGATCAATCATGGATTCACGGATACGTGCGAACTTGCTTGACAAGAGGTCGCTATCATAACTACCCACATCCTGTAGAGATACAACCCGGGGGTTTTTGCCACACAACAGAGCTCTTCCGGCCTAGTCATAATTGCCTGTTCTGTGACTGACATCGGTAGATACAACTCTACGCAGCTCAACGACTACTTCCAGACCATCGTTTCATCCGTCCAACAAAATCCACAGCCGGCTCCTCTGTTCATGACGATCTTCCTCGGGGCAAACGACGCGGTTCTTCCTCCATCCAGCGCGCACGTTCCGATCGACCGATACGAACAGAACTTGCGTGCCTACGTAGATGTCGTCCTCGATGAACCAGCCTTTGAAGGGACGAAGATCATTCTCATCACTCCCCCTCCGATCAACGTACGCGCTGCGGGTCCGGATAGTCTTGACCTTGGTCCAGCATCTGCCTCAGCAGCGTGTGAAGCTGCAAGATCAGAGCGCGGATATCGTACTTATGCCAGTAAGCGACATTATGCTGAGAGAGTAATGGAAATAGCGGCCCAGTGTTCAGCCAGGACATCGCGAGTTACAGGCTTGAATCTCTAGAGGATCCTCGTCGAAAGCGGCTTGCGCGACGTTCATAGTGATGCCCTCTGGGACAAGGACATACTCCCGGGCAGTGGCTTGCCAGGGGCCAGTGAATTCGAAAAGGGCATCTTCACCGATGGTCTACATTTTGGATCTGCGGTAAGCATCCTCCAATCACACTTTGTCTTGTTCCGGGCACAGTCGTGGCTATCTTCCTTCACTTGGAACCCTCTTATGAAGGATTCGAAGCCGTAACCAATTCCCAACTATAAGCTCTCGCACATGCGGTCTGATCTGCTGCTTCTGCCTCGATGGGTAGGCATGATCCGTCCTATTCTGAACTTCCATTGCGCGACCAGCTTTCGGCTAGGCAATGCTCGTTCGATCTGCATCAGCCACTCAGGGCGCGAACACCAGGATATCAATCCTTACCATGATCGTTCAATCGCAGCAGTTGAGGGGCTGGTAGCATCGCGCTTAAGCTGTGCAAGCAGCCATTCGATGATGTCGCAGCGATCCCTGTCTTTCAACCCGACCAACATTGGAAACTTTGAACGATTTCGAGCCGGGATGCTCACCTGAGCCGTGAACCAATGGCTGAACGCCCAGCCATGCTCGCAACGGCTATCTCCAGTCAGCACGGCCTCACTTTGACCGGGGTCCCTGTTACGCTTCTGAAAAACAAACTTTCTTATTTGCTCTCTTGCTTTGCTACAGTACTCGACGCGAGACAAGAGGGACTGATGCTTCAAACTTGCAGGGCTACAAAATATTGTCGGACGCGCTATTGCGGCTCCTAGCTGAAACATGGCCGGAGATACTGCCATAGATTTCGCAACGGTCACTCCAGTCCGCCCGATGACTGACATGACCAGGCTGTCCGGTTCTTACGTTCTAGCTCATGACAGCTGCACGTAGCGCAGAGAGGAAGCAGGCCTATCGAGATCACAGACCAGGCTCCTTATCACATGGGAGTATCTCGCATCAGCATTGTGTTACGAAGTCTGTCTGGTGTTTCGCGCAACAAAGTACGGAGCAACGCATATGGCCATGTTGTCTTGTTTCGAATTCTTGACATGAGAGCACTCGATGGAATAACAGCGCGAAGCAAAAGGTACAGACTGTGTTGAGGCTATGTATTCAAACTGTCACCTCACAACGGGATTAGTAGCCTGCAAATTCCAAGCTCTATTTTACCCAGCAGAGGCTTGATCCAAACCCCTACCCTGCACTTGGTCCCTGGAGGACCATATAACCCAGCTACTCGGATAGCAATGCACATACACACATTGCGTAGCAGGCTGATCTGACCTTGCATCTCTGTAGCGCGCATGCTGTTCCCCTCGGAAAACATAGCAACGAGTCGCGGTACCGCCTCACCACAACCCTGGGTCGGCGAGGCGATAAGGAGGAAGCTTCGCTACATAGCTGATCCGCTCGGAACCCGTCTGCATCGGCCCACCGTAATTTGCGCGGCTTCACCTCCCTCGCTCATGCGACTCTGCGTATCTAACATCTCCGTTGTATTGGTACCGAGCAATCTTCCCAGCAGGTTGTAGCGGCATCTACCCTCTGTTCAGGGTATTGCCGCTGCCTTTCGGGTTGTCCTCCGTAAACTCGTCCCATGCCCTCTGCTTCAGCGTCTCCTGATCTGCCTTCTCCAAGTCGTCTTCGTCCGGCTCGGGCCTGATGCCTGAGGCCTCACCTCCGCCTTCGATGATGCCGCCTCGTCTCCGCTCTTCCTCAAGATACTCATCTATTGTCATCGTAGGAAGGTTGTAATCAGGGCGGAAGACGCCGTTTTGAAGACGCTGTCGTGAGTCTAGGAGGGTGAAAGGGCGCATGGGGCGGCCATCTTTGGAAAGAATGGGACCGCCAGGTATGTTGTTGAGGGAGAGAGGTCCGTCGAGACGCTCGGAGTAGCCATCTGCGTTACGACCGTTGCGCTCGCGGGCGTCGGTGGGTTGTTGTGGGAGTCCTCGGGGCGGAGATGGTGGTGCTCGGGCCAGTATTTGCATCTCTAAAGCCATTGACTCGAGTGCTTGGAAGGTCTGGTGTGTTGCAAGGCTTAGGCTCGTGAGGTGCAGCTCTCGTAGAGCAGCATCGTCGTTATGGAGTGCCGAAGGATTTTGTTGCAGATGCTGCTGTGGGTCAGTACTCGCACAAACGTGAAGCATTGGAAGGTCTAACCTCTAGCTGTTGCTTCAGCTCCTTCTCCGTCCTGAATCGTGAAATCTTGGTCTCTCTTCGCGCTGCCGCATCTGTGGTCGAGGCCGTGGAGAAGCGATTGCGGTTCTCTGTGTATTGCTCGAACAGCCGCACATCCGCTTTTGACAGTATGTCGTATGAGTCTAGGAGCTTGAGGAACTTCTCATACTGTAACCTTGCACGATCCAGATTGGCCTTTCGGTCGCTGCTGTTCAGCCTCTGGATGAGCTCCGCAAGGTGGTAACTGATGACCATGTATTGTATGTCGCCCGACGATATGTCCTCCAGAGCCTCATTTGGGCTGAACAGGGAGACCTGATCTGCTACTCTTACACATTCCTCATAGGTCGTGATCGCTGAGAGAAGGTTTTCCTGGAAGCTGGAGCTATTCGAGTCGTATGCGTTATCGAGCTCTTTGCGCTTGCTCTCGGCGCTGTACCAGAGACCACGCAGATGTTGAGGTCGTCCGTCCATTTCTTGATGTCGCTTTGGGTTGTTCGGAAGGGGGATTGTGTGCTTGGACATGTGAAGCTCGCGGTAAGCCTGGTGACACAGATTTGCCCCCACCTCGTGACAGCGCGAAGACGCGGAGCTT
>Ga0115851_100759_pt1 | contig 15707 bp, 6 predicted proteins | sample InSIn2gowninarea_FD_83865 | JGI IMG/M metagenome (GOLD analysis project Ga0115851, IMG submission 83865)
GTAATTACGTATATAATGAATGCCGACCAAGACAATGAGTAAGTGACTGCTGGTCATTCTTAATTGATAGCCCGGTGAAATGGTGGTAGTTATATATGAGCATGTGGTAGTTTAGGTTCAGTCAGTTTCATTTTACTTATTGGGTGGGGGGCGTTAGTCGAGAGTTCGCTTACTCACGATGGCGGCCTTATCAGTCGAGCCGATGGCGGCCTTAACAGTCGAGCATGCTTACGCATCCTGCCGGTGATGGCGGCCTTATCAGTCGAGCCTGCTTAAGCATCCTTGCTTCGGGCGTACAAGACTCGATAGCAAGCTCATAAGCCAGCCTATGTTGCGGTAGTTTTCCAGAGGCATGCATCGAGAGCTCCGTGGAATCTCGTCTGAAAGGCCATTTGCGTGCGTTTTACGGCTACTTGACACGCCCAAGCGGGTTACCCTGCGTAGGCTGAATATAACCCTAATAATTTGGCCATCCGGTCAGGCAGTAAGTTGGTCCTGTGTCACCTTCCCTCACCATAGTCATAGTGAGTGACCCCTCTCCTCTCCTCTCCCTCTTCAATTTACTTATTGGGTGGGGGGGCTTATGGTCGAGCACCTAAAGGTCCTTAACAGTCGAGCACCTAAAGGTGATGGCGGCCTTAACAGTCGAGCATGCTAACGCATCCTCTGATGGCGGCGATGGCGGCCTTAACAGTCGAGCACCTAAAGGTCCTTATGGTCGAGCACCTAAAGGTCCTTAACAGTCGAGCACCTAAAGGTCCTTATGGTCGAGCCCCCTAAAGGGTCCTTATCAGTCGAGCCCCCTAAAGGGTTAGGGTTTACTTATTGGGTGGGGGGCGGGGGTCGAGCAATTTCATTTCCTCTCTGATCTTTCGGTAGTGACAGTGCTCCAAGTATTGATCGGAGCAGAGTGGTAAGAGTGGATGGTTCAAAAGTGGAGTGAAGGGCATAGGGAACCAGAGAGAGAAGAGTATAGGCTAATCTTATGAGAAACGTTGGTCAGATCGCAAAGGGTGGGAAGTGTTTATGGCATTTTGTCATGCTGGTGCTACCTTGGGAATACAGGGTAGTAGATTGCTCATTGAGATTGAATGGAAAGGCAAAGATCTGGGTCGTTGCTGGAAGGACCGAATTGAGGAATGACACGCTGGGAATGAATGAAAAATCGAGATGCTCTAGTTAGGTAACAGAGGCCCCCCCACCCAATAAGTAAATGAAAAGGGCTCATCTGGAAGTGAAAGGTCCCGGAGGGGCTTGCGCTTCCTAGTGCAAGGAAGGCACAGATCAAAGGCATCGATAGAAAAGACTGGCTTGAGGAGTTATGCGGGTGAACGACGATTGGGAACGGCATTGGTGGTCATTGAGAACAGAGAATGGTGGATGCGCGTAGCCACTTTATGTTATTGGTACAGTTAGTAGAAACAATGTCGCGTGAGCGATCTCTACGGCCTGCGGTTCATAAATCTTGGTTGAGAAGCAACCTCTATGCTTGGAAGTTCATGGCCTTTCGCGCTTCATTGCGTGCTCCCATGTTCCGGGTTAAACCCTGCTTTTCGTACCTCATTCTTGGCTTGGTACATCTAAGTTTGTACTAAAGCCTCTAGTTGGACCCGTAAATGAAGGTGGGTGATTTACTACGTGTCTTATATACACAAATATGACCGCCCGGACATGTCATCGCAAGGTTAATGAATGAACCTACAAGACGAAAACAAAGGCAAGGTACAGGGGCAGGGGTAGGCAGAACAAAGGCAGGGACCACAGGCAGGCCAGGAACTACAGGCGGGGCTGGGGAAAGTAACTACTACCGGGCAGGAACTAAAGTAGCTAGGAGAAGGAACGAAAAGAACTAACTAAGGAACGGGAATGACGGGAAAGATCACAGCCGTAGCACAGCTATTGTAACAAATCCAATCGCTCATGCTGATTCATCGATGGCATAGGCGGCTGGTTCATCCATAGCGATGGAAGTGCATTCAGTGGTCGCAACTAAAGTGATAGCAAAAAAGGCTCGGGTTTGGGCTGATTGCACGTATGTAGAGAGAAGGGCGGCGGATCAATCACGCAGGGAGTAGGAGCATATCGAGATTGATATCGAGACAAAGACCCATGATAAGTTCGAGCAGATTCATATCCAGTGGTAGAGGAAGCAACGATAGCACAGACAGAGCTAGTTGAAATTCGTTCCTGTCCCAGCTTCCCTTTTCACGGTTCCAGAGAAAGTTGCATATATAGGTGGTGTGGCTTCTATTCGGTAAACATATTGCTCTAGATCTTTATATCACTTTGGATCTGAAACTAAAGGCTCTGGAACGGACTATGCGTCTTACACAGGAATAGGCTCTGCATAACTTGGATATAAATCAACTTTGGTGATTGATAGGAGGGCAATTATATCGTAAATAGAAAAGGCTTTTACCCATATCTTATTTATTAAGAGGGTGAGGGCAGGACTAATGCTCGGTTGGTACTTCGGGATGGCTTCGAAGACTGACTCAATTGCTTAGGACTCACTCACCAGGTACACTAGCTGAGATGAGAAGATAAGGCCCCGTCATAAGAAAGGAGATAGTTGGATACGGAAGGAAGTCTTACGGCGGGAGAAGCGAGCGCAGATACATATGGAGTGACAGAATCAGGGGTGGTTGTAGGTACTGGAACATCAGCTGGTTAATCTGCTGGTTTCATTGGATCAACTGAAGTTGTTACTCAGCAAAACTGCCTATGCTTATAGTGATGCTTCCACCAGGTAAACTGGAACTAGGCGCTATACTCCTACCTTTACTGCTTTCACCCTTCTCTCTGCTGCCTTCGCTCTAGCTTGCCTTGCTACTTATGCAATCACAACTCGGTCATTTACTTGCTTTCGAATTGATGGGGAAGCAGCTGCTGGGTCAATGAATGAAACTGTAGTTTCAATTGCTTCTGGTCTATCAACTTTGGGTAAGCTGCTGCTACTTCAATTTCATATGCTGCTACTGGCTTTGATGCTTACTTTGGGGCTAGAGGCGGGTCTGGGTATCGATCTTCTTACCGAGGTGGTGGTTAATCAGGTGGTGGATAAGCTGGATAAGCCAGATCAACTGGATCAACGACTGCTATCTTACTATGGACCAACGGAATCCTATATACGACCACTTCATCGCCAGAATCAACTGGATCAACGGCGTTCCGGCTGTGGCTTTTGGTTGCCTACGCCTTTGCTTTGTAGCCTTCACATCTGCTTCAACCTATGCCTGTGTATCCGCTGGTTTTGCTGCTGAGCCAACAGGAAGCGGAATTGACGGTTTCAACGGAACCATAGCTCCAATACTGGAACCAAACAGGCCTTTCCTCGCCTCCTTACCAATAAAATGACCCTTACTGCTCTCTCTCCTTCAACTACATTAGGAAGGATCTGCTACCTTCTGTCTGAGAAGCCGCCAGAGAAGCTAGCTAAGCCCGAAAAGCAAGAGAAGAAGTCTAGTATCCGAGTAGCCTAGCCCAGCCGAGTAGCCTAGTCCGAGTATCCAAGCCCAGCCAACTTACCCCCATGATTATGACCCCGCATCAACCCCCTTCAAAGGCCATTTCCGTGTCGTTTATGGTATGTTTCACGACGTTTACGATATATCTCGAAAAAGGGCCTTTGATGAGGCCTTTGGGCATCACGGACGGAAGGCCAGCCAGTCAAGGATCCAATAGGATTCATATGACAGGCGGGTCAGTCCATGAGGTAACCAATGGCACTCACCAAAGCATAGGGTTTGGTTGGGGAAGTTGACCGTAATTGTCTCCAGGGCCAACGATAACCTACTGGAGAGGGGAATATGACCTATCTTCGAGTTTCCTCGTCGATTCGCGTTCGGTTCATATTATATATGCGTCTGTGGTGATTTATTTCTCTTATCCAATACTATCTTACATGAGGTTGCTGCTATGTTGTTTCCGGATCACCATTTTCTGGAGACAATGCAAATGAGGGCCTCACCACTTCAGCAGATCTAACAATGTTTCGGATCAGTTAGGTTAAGGTCATTCAGGTAGGTCGGTGAGATTGCTTGACAAACAAGGTAAACATGGAATGGCTGGTAAGATCCTAAGTTCAGTAGGTTATATGGCTTAGCAAGCAGGGAAAATTCATGAAAGCGAAGGCAGTAAGTTAATGAAGCCTCCCCTCAGCTTATAAATTAGCAAGCTTAGTCATTCTAATCTTTATATTAATGCTAAAGCGTTATAACATACATAAAGAAATCGTAGATATAGTCTAATATGCTCAGGTAAGCAACTGGGATCTCTAGCTCATCTGTACCTGGGAGACCCTCCATTCAGTCCCTCTAGATTTACGTGTCCGAACCCCTCCTATATGTACTAAATTGATCCCCAACTTCCATAGCTATGCGTAGCTAGGCTATATCATAGATCCGACACATTGTTAGATCTGCTCAACGTGACTAGGATTTCAGACCATGTTTAGATTGAGAAGGGGATAAACCCAGCTCAAGTAAGACAATACTTTAGCCCACTAAGCTCGGATACACTTGAAACTACTACGCTAAGCAAAACATGATTTCATTCTGAGGTAGGAATGACTAACCTTATCTGCTTGTAAGTCAAGATGATAGTGAAATACTAAGCTGGCACTACCTCTGGGCTATGCCTGACCTCATGAAGTAAGCCAAGTAAACCACGCATTATTAAGCTCTACGCTGTATCTCAATAAGCAACATGGGCTATGCTCTATCTGACGATGCCTCTATTCCTCTACCCTCTGGTACAACTATCCAATGCTTCGGGAGGATTGCCCACCTTAGCTGGCATTGTGTGTGGGGGAGTATAAAGTTCGGCAGGACTTCGGCAAGGTACAAGGTTTGTAGCCAGGCAGGTGGGACAGAGAGCTAAGAGGCAGGTCTACAATGATGCCTCGGGTAGACACAGGAAATATGCAGAAGTGATAAAGCATCAAAGCACCTTCTAAAACTCAATCCTACCTTTCCAACTCTTTGAATGCATGTCAGGTAATTCCTTGCACTAGGAAGCGCAAGCCCCTCCGGGACCTTCCATCTTATCCACCAATGCTGTCAGTTTGGGGCATTACTAAGTAGGGTAGGTGAGGGAGTACCTATAGGTGGGAAATATAGAAGAAAGAAGTGGTGGTAGCAGGACTAACATGAAAGCAAGTGGGCATCTCCTAGCAATGCTGTAATAATGAATCAATGCGTATCTGGCCCGGGTTCAGCCTGGTTACTATTTCGAGCTATCCATTATCGATTCTGGATGGGTCCATTAACCGAAAGGGATGGGAGGCCTTTAGCAGAGAGATATCGTGTTTCACTTCCGGATTAATTAGAAATAGCCCGATTCACTTCATAAACATGGCAGGAAAGGCATGCTTCCTAGATATTATAGACGTAATTATGATGCGGACAATCCAGTGGCTCCGCTGGAGAATCTTACTTGGTTCGAAACCCCTCACATGTAGTGCCTTATTGCATGGAGGGATGGTTGGTTTATTAGCCGATAGGGTTTACCTTTAACTGCGTCGAACTGATCCCCGGATCAGATTAGAAACAGCCAGAACTTAGAATAGAGACATGAACATACATGGCTGGATGGAGAATTGGTCGGATGGATAGGTTCAATGGATCGGTGGAAGGAGGGGAGGAATTGTTGAGTAGCCCATAGGACGGTTTACTTTTAGCTTATATCTTTGACTGCTGGCCGGATTGAGTCTCAACAGCCAGAACTTATGAGAGAGACATGGATGGATGGATGGATTGAGAGGATGGGTCGGATGGATTGGAAGAACCTTAAATCACTTATTTAGCCATTTTCCTACTCCTTTAGTCGAGAGTTCGGCAGGCTCACCCTAATGAAAAAGAAGAATTTGAGGTTGGCTCCGCACCTCAAACCCATGCCAACGACGGGTTCTAGATAAGAAAACACGCAGCTTAGAAGCTTTTGAAGATTGACGGACCAGACCAATCGGCATGACTGGAACCAAACTTTTTGATTTACCATCCTTGAACTACCTCACCAAACTTAGTGATTGGATGCTGGCTGGGTAACCACTTAGAGCATTCGTATTTCCTTTTAAGCCCACTGGATGACAGGAAGTTGGACCTACAGCAAGCAAACTACCCAGTCCTGGATCGTTGGAACTGCTTGGGATTTCTTCAATATTGCCTCCCATACGAAACGAAGGATTCCTGGCTCAATAGGTGATAAGTAGGGTAAGTTCTCTAGGTGGATGGGTAGAAGGTTTGTTAGGAGGTACTAAAAGTCAAGGCTATTAGAGTTATTACGAGGAATGCAGTTGTTTCAAATTCCTCAATAATATCCTGGGCAAGGCTCGGCCGTACCGGAAGAATCCTAGTGGTACCACCAAATCTGTCTGTCCTTTGAGCAAGTGTGATCCTAGACCAGTGAATGCTGTAAGGAAGCTCGTCCATCCAAAAGCTCCATGGGAAGCCAGCCACCCCCGCCCATACAACGAGTATGCTTGGGACATAGGTGAGGTAAGGAGTAAGGTTGTTGAAGCAGGTGGTTGGTAACACAGTTCAGTAGTAGGCATTGGTTCTCATTAGAGTCTATATGGCAAGGCTCTGAAATCCAAGTGGTAATAGCGGTACCCCCGGAAGGTCTTAGTGGTACCCTCCCATAAAAATGAATAAGGCAAGGTATGGGTAATATCCTAGTGCCTATCCTACAACCTGGTCGAAGCAATAGGTTGGACAGCACTCCATGCTCCTAGGGTGAAGGGAGTAGTAAGTAAAGTATCTAACAAGTGGGGCATGCACGTAAATAAAGGGAAAGGTAGGCTAAGAGAGCAGCTACCGATACTCGCCTCGTGTGATGGAAGCCTGTGAAAGCTGTAAGGAAGGCGGTCCTCCAACCAAAGGCTCTGCTCCATAGGAATAAGATGATAGGCTGATGCAAGGGCATAAGTGAAGTAAGTTGTAAGGTTGGTTGATCCGGTGCGTAAAGAGAAGTATCTAGCAGTCCCTCCTAAGCGATTCATAAAGGTGCGAAGCCGCTTGTCCCTCCGGGGGCAAGGAAGTTGATCCGGGCTAGAAGGTCTAGTTGTTCCGGTGGGAAACTATAAGAATGAATTAAGAACCACCTCTAAGCTATCTTACCTGCCTCACTATAGCCTTCCCCCCTACAAGCTATCTCCCCTGCCTCCCTCCCTCTTTCTTTATTCGAGCCGAGCCAGCTAGATGCACGCGAGTCTGATGCTTAACACATGCAAGTCAAACCTGACTGACTTTGATTTCACTTGAACTCGTAGTTGAATGAAAAAATCGATCTGGTTCTAGAGAGGACAGAGAAGGAAGCCCACGGCCCAAAGGTGCTCTTTCAGCCCCAGAGTACTTCAAATCCAATCTGAACTGATTCAAAGTGTGATGAGAATTCAGATACGAGGGAAAAAACAGAAAGAAAACTGCTGTCTTTTTCAAGAAAGCCATGATTCTCTATGAAAAAAGAATGGTTGAAACATCAACGATAATGCAATTCAAATACGTAGCTGAACTATGCATAATACAAGCTGATAGTCTGTTCCAGTATAATGATTAACGAGCTTATTATGATTGACTTAGAGTCCGATCTAGGGAATAGACCTAACTATAACTCGGTGTAAATCGATCGTATTACTCGAACTGGGTGTTATAAGCGGTATTCGTTCGTGATGAATCTGGTATGGTTGTAAGTATAAGGCTCGTACTAATGGTTGTGAAATCTTAGGTCTAGTACAAAAAGCAAGTATCGTAGCATGCTCATGTTATACTAGTATTTATTGCCATTGCTGAATACTATATTATCTGCTTACTACGTATTAATGGTTCAACTCCATCTAGAGCAGAGGTAATACTAGGCATACAGTTGCTTATTTCATTCCAGTTCTGTCTTACAAAGAGTATATTACTAAGTATCCTACTTTACGTAGTACTCAGGCTTAGTGGTACTCTTTTATGTAAGCTTACGGCTGTCTTATTCAGTAAACTACTGTCTTACCCTGAATATGTGAGCAAGCAACTATCGTCCTAGTCAATACTAAAAAATGATTACGTGTCAATAGACCAAGTTAACTTAATGGTTCATGTATCCACGAGTAAAGTAATAAAACAGAGCGTTAATAATTCTAGCAGGCTTAGTTGCATACTTACTCTTAGTACTATTTCAGATCCAAGGAGAATAGCTGGTGAGCCCTTAGTAAGTAAGCACGACTTTGACGGATTCGTGATAACCTGTAGTAGGAAAATGACCAGCGGCTTACACCTTACTTAGGTTACACTAGTGGTAAAACGGGCGCTGTTAGTAATAAACCATAGCAGCTTATTGAGAAACTTGTTAGCCATTAGTTCTACAAAAACGTACATCAGAGTCATTTACAGCCCACATCATTTACAGGCACTAATCACGAGCAGTTGAGCCGCGTTAGTGTATGGATTACTAGCAACGGGGCAAAGGTATGAACTCTATTACGGATAATGTAAGCTGCTCTATTTCAAAAGTACTATTTCACAGACATGAAGCAGCTTAGTTAGTCATATTCTAATCAGCATATAAGTGGTGCAATTACACCGAGTCCAGCAAGTCTATATACACCATATTACGTGAAAAATGCCCTCCTAGATTATGGAAAGATAAGGCTGTATTCTGTGGCTAGAGTAGTTGATTAAGCCTACTACTATCAAGCTGGTTAACACGAATTACACGTGATTTTACCCTGATGTTAATTGACATATACGACCTGACAGAACTCGTAACCGCTATGCCTTAGTAATCAGTGTTTTATCAATCTTCTAATTCACGTCATCTTTTCACTAAAGGCTAGTACTCACGAATTAATAGTCAGATAACCATTAATTACCTCATAGCAAATCGTAAATGGTTTTCCTAAGTTACTACATAGTGAGCTTGTACAATAGACCGCGTATTATGTTCAGTGAGCTAGTAGTCCTAGATACTGAGTAGAAAGGGTTTATCAACTAAGCCCGTATACGTGCTTGCTGAGCCACAACACGCAACTGTATTTATCAATTCTCCTCTTGGGCCCGTGAATAATAAGCCACTTGTTAACACCAGGTTAGTTTACTGAGTCATTATAGTTTTGACTAAGCAGTCTTTTACTCATAGAGCTCAGTTAGTGCTAGCATATTAAGAAAACGCCAAATGACACGTTTATGGACTCTTAACCATTTTCATTACTTCGAGTGAAATTCTACTACTAGCTAGTGCACCGGTATAATGCCCTTCGGGTTACGACTAAAGCAGCTTATGAATTATGAGCCTTAATGATCAACTAGTTAGAGTACATTATTTGTGTAAGCATGAGCTAATTATGAACCAGAATAACTAAGTGACACTATGAAGTACTTGTTATCCTAGTTTGACCTTGGCATGGTCCAGCTTACTGCTGAATCACTATGCCTTAGTACTAAACGCTATTAATACAAGGTAAGCAGCATGAGTTATGGAGCCTAGTGCATACATGAAAACTAGAAACTTACCCGAAATAAGAGTACGAACTTCATGTATAGTAAATAGAGAACCGCCTAATAAAGTAACTGGCCGTGTGAGCTCTGATTAAGTTATACAGAGCAATAAGTCTCGTATCAATGCCTCTGTAAATGCTACCTGTTGCTTAAATAGGTCAGCTCTTTAGACTCCAAGACTAAGGTATTCTACTGCTTAATATTAACGGCATACTCTTAGTAGTTTCCTACGGGAGACTGTTGTAAACACACTCTTTGTACTGTTGTATTACATAAGTAGTACTACCGTACAATTTACTACGTCAATTCTACTACTAATAAACATACCATTGTATTTATTTCACCTTATATAACTCTTGAACCAGATAGTACGCAATCAATAAACTAGGCATATGAATTACCATGTATAGCAGCTAATAGGCCAACTTGGATTGCCTTAAACCTTAGTATGTGCATGAGTAACATCTAGGCTGACTAAGCATTACATATATGATGACTAGGCTTAGTACAGCTGTTTACTTCGTAATCGTTCCAATCTTCTGGTCATATCACAGAATTCTCTATGGTATTTATACTACCAAGTATAAGGCTCGTGCACCTAATGTCTCGTAGTACATAAGCTTCTACGTCTTGAGTCAATGCCATAGTGCACTATGCTTAACAGGCACGAGCATGGAAAGAGTGCTAATATGGTAAGCTGCTCCTGATGGTCAAGTACGTAACGTTATCTAGCCTTAGTGCAAGAAGAATAAGCCCCGTTACCATGGATAGACAGTTATTGCTTTCTATGTATCACATCATAGTCATGCTAAGCTTGCCTGAGGTTAACCATTGATTGATACTACGAGAAATGACCTGTAAGCGTATATGTGATTCCAAGCCCCGGACTAAGCCGGCTCAGAACACGCTTATCCCGAGGTCAGAGAAACCTAGTCACTGTTGAGTTAGTATTTCGTTACCAAATTATTCAGCTGTTTATAAGTGCTATATCCTTTCATTAATATACAAGGGTTTGGACGGCTAAGCATTAGCTGTAACTTGAGCTGTCTAGAGCAGCTTAACTAAGCCTACGTGCCTCGAAATGCTTATGTCTAACCGTGTCTAGAGTCCATTATCCTGGTGAGTAAATAAGTGAGCTTACTCGTACTAGCTATATAGTTCCATGGCATGGTATGATTTATACGGATACTGCTGAAATAGGACCAAGGCACTCTATGGGTATACAATGTCGTAATTTATGTAGGGCAGTATACTAAGGTTTTCTACCATCATGATGTGACACTAGTATTTATCCGTGCTTAACTCTACTACAAGTCATACATACTATGGATCCATAACCTGTGGTAAGCTCACTCTAATGGTCATGCACCAGTGTATGTAATATTCTATCCTAGGTAATAAATGCTTAGCGTTAACACATGATAAAGGTAGTAATGGACTAACAGGGCACCAGAATAGTCATAGGGCACGAGGTAAATGAAGTACGATAAAGTCTATGAGAAAAAAGAAACATAGGATTATGATTAGAGTGCATAAATGACTATGGGTGAACATGAATAGGATAGCACTACGAGCACTATACACACTAGCCTAGGCTGAGTCTGTAATGGTGTAATTAAAGCCCTTTCTTATAAAGCACACTACGTAATACTAGCTATATTCTATTTTATTGTGCCTCCATGTATAAGACTCTAATTATGCCCTTAGTACCATAATAGTCCAAGCTAAGCTGGTGAAATAAGCTTACAACACGTGATGACATACAGGCTAATGCATGAATTGGTTCAAGGAGTAATATGGTAACAATGATTGGGTCATTTGCTTGGATAGGAAAACCGAGTAAGAAATCCCAAACTAGTGTTAGGGGATCAGATTGCTCGATGCGAGTTACCCTATTCAGAGGCCGCGGATGATTGTTTACTCCTCGATCTGAAGCAAAGCAACTAATGAGCCAACTGGTGCTGCAAAGAGAACGGAACTTAGACCTACCCCGTAGATTCGGATGATTAGGCATGATACCACTGAAGGATAGATTGGAACAAACGGTTTGGATCAGTGGATTTCTAAATGAGAGGTGTCCGTGCCACATAAATGCCTCAACTGGTGACTGGCATGTAGATCATGCTACCTCTATAAATGCCTCGTAAACCAGCCGCAATCGAATCTGTTCTCATGCTTAATATCATAATGGTGAAACACATAACGAAAGAGAGAGCGGGAAACAAAAGTGAATTAAGGACCAATTGGACCGAGTGATGTTCATCTAGCTATTCCCACACCAAAGCCATAATGAAAAGAGGGATTGATTCGAACCGATCTTGCTAAACCTCCACCTCAAACAAGAGCCCACAAAACTTATGATCGCCTTAGTGCTCATAGCCCTCATAACCCACATTTAAGTCACTCCGATTCTGATAGGTGCTATTTGGGCGCAAAATCATTCGAAGAACCGAAACCCCATTTGAACGCAACTCATTCATGGGGGACTATTTAGGAAGCGATAGAGGAAGTAAACCAAAATCATGGTGATCCATCCGTCAGTCGAGCCAATCCTTGACTGATAGAGAGCGGCGGGCCCCGATGCCATCAATCTACAATATTGCCGATCAGATCGAACTTCCATTCGTTCCGCGCTGAAAGAAACAAGCAAGCGTACGAAATGACCGAACCTGATGAGTGAGCGGCGCCGGTCGGCCATAATGAGAATGGGCAGTGATCATAGTGACCAAATGAATGAATCGAATCAATCTGTTTTTTAAGGCGCTTAACCTCACCATATGAATAGTGAGTGACCCCTATGAAGAAGTAAGGGCCCTCACCCATATGATGAGTGAGCGTTAAAACGATGGCGGCCCTCTTCGCGTTCCTCTCCTTATCAGTCGAGCCCCCTAAAGGGTCCTCTCTTTTGGGGCGTATGGGGTGCTTATTTGGTGAGGGGCCCCAAAAGAGAGTTGTTCGTCTCCTCACACGTTACCTCACCCTCACCATATGAATAGTGAGCGACCCCTATGAAGAAGTAAGGGCCCTCACCCATATGATGAGTGAGCGTTAAAACCCTTTTGGTCGAGCCTGCTGTCGCACCCAACCATCCATTTATTGAACAACTAGCAAAGCGCTCTGTCCCGCTGTTTATGTGTCTCACCTAGCCTACTATATATGTATTTGGTGCTGTTCATAGAAGTGGTGTTCCAAGATATTCTATTGTACCTCGAAAGGATGCTCCAACATCAACTATAGTTCCGATATATGTAATTTCAGCATTGCCTGTTGTTCCAAGAAATGATGATCCAAGATACCCTGTAGCTCCTAGGGGCGATGCGGAGGCAAAGACAGCAGATGCAGTTGACTGAGTTGAACCAATTTCATCAGCTCCAGCTGAATATCCACCGGTTCCATATCTAGTTGCTTAGCCACCAGTTGCATCACCAGTTGATCGAGTTGATCTTGTTCCAGGAAAATAAGCAGCCCTACCAGCAGCATCTAAGGTAGCAAAGGCAGAGTCAGCAGGAGGGGAGGCGGGGGAGAGCAGAGGGCAGAGGGCTTAGGGCGCGCGTATAGATAGGGCTTCTATGCAGTGGCTTCGATCGAACAGGCTTGGGGTTTTGATCATTCTCAAATGGCATGGAATCTTATAGATCTTCTGTGTTAGCCCTTCCCTGATCGGTATTTGTTTCTACTTCTGACCTAATAATTGGTTCAGGATCACACGATATCGCTTCATCCATAAATTAGGTTGGTTCAATCAAGGCAAGCACAGCCCTAATGCCTAGCCTCTTTCCGGGGTTTGGTTTCAACCCGATCCATTCCATCGAAGGAGTCAAAGAATATTTTCATATCTAGAGCATTTGAAAGATTGGGCGTAAGAGTGCTAAGTGAGACTTCGGCAATGTGTAAAGTAACTATTGAGATAGAAGCCTATCAAATGCCCTATTTCATTCAGGCGGTCTCAGCTCCAGTCCTATCTCAGCCTCCTCAAAGACATATTCATATCCTAGAATCAGCCTGCCTAAGCGGGATCATAATCGGATTGGTACCTGCTTAGCCTCTAGGTTTTCCTCCATTCCAGCAGTTTCAAAGCTCAGGTCATGTTGAAGCATAGGTGTCCTTCATATTGTATTTCTTCCAGCACTCTCAAGAAATAAGCCAATCTCATGCCCTATCTCAGGCGGTCTCAGGGAAGTACTCAGCCTCCTCAAAGACATATCTGTAGTATCAGCCTGCCTCTTCATCGCGGTGTAGCGGGTTCGGAAGGCAAGAGAGGGGCAGTGCCTTCAGAATGGCTCCTTTCAGATTCATGATCCGGGTAGTGGTATCGGGTGGCTGGCTCTTGTGGTGGTTCGGGCGGCTGGCTCTTGTGGTGTTGGGTTCGGAAGTAAAGGTTCGGTAGTTGGTGGCAAACCCAATGCATGGAGGTGATATCATATTCTCATATATAGAGCATTAGTTCGAATGGGCGTATGAGAGTGCTCAGTGATTATTCGGGAATGCGTGTAAGTAACTTGGAGAGATAAGCCTCTATCATGCCCCTAGAGAAGCCGGGATCAGCTCTAGTCGTCAGCCTGCTCAAATTCCTATCAGTAGAATCAGCCAGCCTCAGTGGTGGTGTAGCGGGTGGCAGCCTTTCCTCTCATCATATTTGTGGAGTAGCGGGTTCCTTACTTAAAGGAGCGAAAAAAGGTGAAGGTGGTTGGTTGGGTCAAAATACTCACTAGGGGTTCTGGCTGCTGGTGTTGGATCTTTAACGAGTAGTAGCAGTTCCAGGCCCAATAGCAGCACGGGGTACGGTTCAAAGCTTATACCTTACCTTTCAGTGAACACGCCACCTCACCCATCGGATGGATGAGCGACTTCGTTCCTTCTATTAGTGAATTTACCATATTTATAGGCGTTCAGACTCTCTATCATCTTGACACGCCACCTTTGCTTTGTGAATTTCCCCACATTGATCTTTATGGAGAGAGCGCTAGAGGAAAGGGCACCCTACCCCTCCACAGAGAGGATGGATACCCGTTGACAGAGAGAGCGATTTCTTTTGATTGATTGATTGATTGATGGAGTGCTGCCTGCCTTTACTCACCAATTGCAGAATGAACTTAGAGATAGATTGACGGGCTTCTAAAACCACCACTTGCTTTGAACAAAAAGACAAAGTGGATACGGCAACTTAGAACCTTGACTATGAAACCTCTTGTCAGCTGCCTCCCTTTACCTTGACTCTTACCACCAACCCTGTTCACTTCTAGATACTGCCGCCTGCCTTATTTAGATAGACTTACGGCATTAGATCAGACGGATGGGGATGGAAGGGCGGCTTCACATTGAGAAGATAGAGCCTTCTTGGACGGGCTTAATACAGCATTACCAGCCTTACATTACACTTACTTCAATTTATCCGCTGGGTACCACTATTACCTATCCCGCTTAGGAGCCTTGCCGAGACGATTCATCAATTAGAAGAACCCACTGCAAAGAATAGACAGAAGACCTACTTGCCCTTTCATTTCATGCATCTACCTATCCACCTGAAGACCTGCTAGACATGTTAGCCTTAGACCACTCGGATTAATGAAGCGCTTAGTTATGAGGGCCACTTTCCCTTTCAGAACCGGATCACTTTACCCCTGACTTCATTATTACCTTCAACCTAGGGGCATGGATGGACTTATGCCCAAGCCACATTACCCTTCTCTTAAAAGCACCGGCCGGGACCTTGCCCGATGCGGACAAGCTACTTCGTTCCTTACCTTTGACTTGATTTACTGCTTTATACTAGGAGAGGGAGTCATGCCCAAACTCTTTATTAGACCGGGAGACCGGGAAGATCAGTAGGTAACCACTATACGAATCCCTTACCTTGTTTCCAACCCACCCACCTGCAAGAAAGAACTAGACAGACCTGGAGCGATGGCGGCCTTTAGTCGAGAGTTCGGCAAGCTCACCCTAGACCAGGAATTGACTTAGTTAGTCGGTCGGGAATGTTATGATCCCTTTAGAAGCGCCGGATGGGATGGGTTTGATCCCTTACCTTGAACCGTCACTCACTGCCATATGCCTTCAATTAGAAAGGCTTTTTCCTCTCCTCTCCTCTCCTCTCCCTTATGGTCGAGCCCCCTAAAGGGTCCTTATCAGTCGAGCCCCCTAAAGGGTCCTCTCGATGGCGGCCTTATCAGTCGAGCACCTAAAGGTTAGGGTTTACTTATTGGGTGGGGGGGTCTCGATGGCGGCCTT
>Ga0115851_100760_pt1 | contig 15703 bp, 19 predicted proteins | sample InSIn2gowninarea_FD_83865 | JGI IMG/M metagenome (GOLD analysis project Ga0115851, IMG submission 83865)
GTGATTCGGTCGTGATCAGGAACTGGTGGCTGAGAACACAATGAATCGGTGGGCTCATTAAGGTTCAGGAATCGAAGATTGGCGCAAATGTTGGTACGCCACGGCTTTCCAGCCCATAGACAAACTTCCTGGTAACAGCAGCATTCGAGATGATAAAGACCGCTTCAGCGCCAGAAGAGCTGTAAATCTTCCAAGCCTCTTCAACAAGATTTGGCCGTCCAGTAGCCCGAGTGTCGATGATAACGGCTTGCGGATCTTTTTGTTTGACATAATCGACAATGTATGGGGCGAACACCTTCTCAGCAGGTCCGGGAGTTGACCACAAGACTCGAACATCGAGGTCTGGAGCGTGCAGAAGCGAAAGAATTGGTGCAATTCCCGAGCCTGTAGCAACCACAACGATCTTCCTGAACACAACACCCATGTATAGCGCGCCCCGTGCGGGTGTGCCTTTCGTCCACAATTCCCTTGGAGGATCTTTTATGATTTTTGCGGTCCAGTCACCAGCTTTCGAAACGAGGACGCTGTAGCCGGCACCATCAGCGGCTGGAATGGCAGCAAATGCATGCCATTCCTTCATGGTGGAATCTGAAAACCGTGGCGTTGTGCATATTGGCAAGTTTTCGTGTGTGAAGTGTAATCGAACGGCATGGTCGGAAAGTGGCTCGGCTCGGACTGGTACTTTTCGCAATTTGAACCAAGGAGACAAGATAACAAGTGTGGTAACTATGAGAAGATAGAAATTTGGCGACACAACCAGGATATCTCCATAATTGTGCTCATCATCCAGGCGATCCTGAACAGATACAAAAATGAGGGTTTGAATCCAGAAGAGTCCGATTGCTGCCCAGCCCGCAAAACGGTGGAGTTGTTCCCACATGTTATGGTATCTAGCACGAAGCTGAGGCAGTGACAGGATGAGAATGTTGATGAACAGGAGGTCAAGAATAACTGTAATGAAGAAGCTGGCGGTTCGGAAATCGTTGTACTGGAGATTGCTCTGAATATTCATGATGGACGTGTTGTACAGAAAGAACCAGAGAACGGCTGCTATGCCGCAGCCAGAATGAATTCCACCAAGATGGTAAAGTTTGGCAACGAATCGGCGAAAGCGAAGAGGTAGGCTCTTTGGTGTCTTCCCGAAGAGCCAGAAAAGAAAGGTGACAACATGTTCATTACGGATCATAACCGTAACAGCAATATTGACAGCGACAGGCGTTGATAGTCTAACAGGCGAGAGGAAGCGATCAGGTCGAGTCACTTCATAAATCATCATGACAACGTTGGCCAAGAGAACGAAGGACACAAGTCTCTCATAGACGTTGAAGAATGTCCAACGTAGGTTCCGCCACCAACGTGTATACCTTTTTTCTGGAAGTGGTAATGGATCGAATGTTGATTCTTCATGCTCGTGGTAGTCGTCAGCTTCGGAAAGTGTTATCTGTCTCTGCGACTCGTCCTTTACGTTGCTGGTTGTTTCGTCCTCAAGTCTGGCATGGCCGGTGTTTTGGTCTGACTGAGCCAGCTTGGGAAATTCTGACACAGGAGAGAGAGATTGTCCCTTCTCAGCTGCATCAATGTTTTGATGATAGACGTCTGCTTGCTGGTCATGTTAGCAGCGGGCAGAAGGAGCTCAGTGGAGGCACTCACATTCAGACCTTGGTCATCCGACATCGTGGGCGACATGTTGTGTTAATGATCTCTCACAATGGCAACGTGGCCGTACGGGGGCGCGCAAGGCATGATATATGCCAGATACAGTGCCTTTCTTCATTTTCTTTCTATTCTGGGTGATGGACTGTACTCAATCGTATTGTTATTTGCGATGGTAGCCACGAGGTATTCACCCACCTTGTCTGCAGAACCATTCGTAGGGAGGCTGAGGGTAAGTGATGCATCTGCACTAGCCGGGTTGGAAGCGACATAGGAAAATAATTTATTGGCGTGAAGTTCATCGTAACCCTGTTCTTAGCTATTTCTGTGCAGTATCAACTTGGAGGTGAATACGGCTTTGCCGACTTCAGAAGGAGCAGCCGAAGCCACCAACGACGGAAAATTTTTGCGGACGGGCTAGGCTGGGATTAATAAACAACTTGAGATCGTATGATACACCGTATTTCGTGATATTTTGAATAAGACAATGTAACTTCGTGTTTGCGCCTTCTACAAACACCCTCGAATCTCCACTACCTCAGCTCTTTCGTGCAGATACAACGTCAGGAACTGCCTCGCCTCAATTGTGCTAGACATCACCTCTACGCCAAGAATGGAGTAATTGACGATGGCGCATTGAATGACTGAAACATTGCGAGAGACTCGCTGAAGGAAGAGAGCACACCCACTTCCTTAGCTACGTTTAAATTCATTGGCGTTCTTGGTAGGGTGTTACCTTTCGAGGGCTCGTGGACATCCACACTTGAGTCGTGAGCAGGTGTAATATTGTTGCCGCACACCACGCACGACATATGTGCATGTTGATTTGACATAAACCCTACCAAGCATTGTGCCATCTTGAGTTTCCCCATGTTGGTACATCAGGAGTGCTGTACAGTAGGTAACCTCCTGAGTGCGCCATCTGCATCGTTAAAATTACCGTACTTCTGCTCTCCCGCACATGGAAGTATCACGAGCTACTGCGTACTTCCGCCTCCATTGTGCTTTTGTACTATAGACGGCACGTTTGAAATGGTGCTAACACTTGAAACATCAAAGCCCCTAACCCTGTGGATTCTCGAACGCTCCGAGATAACCGCCAAGGCTGAGGGTAGGCTAGAGAATCATAAGAGTTATGCCGAGCTTTGTTCATGGAGCTCTATCCGTTGAGAATTGATACTGAGCATCAAGAGTCGCTGTTTGAACATCCTTGCCATTCTCTCATGGTACAGAGTACATATATCAGAAGGAGACTCCATACAGACGCAGTCACGAAAGTCTTTGATCCCTTCTGAACGTCGAACAATTCTACAGCTATCCAAGTATGTTAAGTATTTGTAACTCACCTGCTCGCACCAATTGAGACGGCTATCATACCCTTGTGCACATACCCGCGCTATGATTGTATCTCCAGCCGCTGTGCTCAAGCGCCCACTCCCACTGAGGCCATAGTCCTTCTTCTGCAGCGTAATCGCTAGGACTCCTGTTGTCCGCATCGAGCGCATTAGGATCGCACCCTGCTTGTAAAAGGATGAGCAACTTTAGCCTCTGACGCTTCTTACACATCCATGACGGTGGCTCAATGTCTACCTCTCGACATAGGTCCGACGGAGAGATGTCTTCAAAGTCGTCTGTGTCCCAAAGTGCACAGTAATGATATGCCGGATTCCAACGGTGCTCCCTCCCAGAAGTCTCCTCGTCCTCCATCTCCTCCTCGTCCTCCATCTCCTCCTCGTCCTCCATCTCCTCCTCGTCCTCCATCTCCTCCTCGTCCTCCATCTCCTCCTCGTCCTCCATCTTCTCATCATCATCTGAAAGGAAATGGTTGGCACTATGCTCTTCTCTATCCAGGATGTCGCACCAAGGACATCTCCGCAGGTTCTGTTTTGGTAATTGTGTACTCCTTTCTACTCGTTGGTTCATGCCACCAGGAGGCCAACTCGCTTTAAGCTCCGCGACATAGGCTTGGTCAAGTGGAAGCGTCGCATATTCCTCCAAAACCTCCAATGAGGGCGTACCGAAGCTCTTCTGGGTTGTAGATTTGGGACCTGGACAAATTGCGAGGAAACCAACCAAGCCCCAAGACAGGTTAAAGTCGAAACTCCAATGTAATGCACCCATTTTCTGATCATCGCAAGCATGTACATTGGCACTCTGGAATATCAGCACTCTCAGAGTTGATAGAGATCGATTCTTGAGTGACTGTGCTGCAAAAAGCAGTGGTGTTTGTCCAAGATCATTACGAGTTTCTGTATCGTAGCCGACAGCACACACTGCGGTGACAGCATCTTGGAGGCCATTGTATGTGGCATCAACACCGTTCATTATCAGAAATAACGGCGATGGAATTATTTTATTGCCTGGGATGGATTGCTCACAACAGGCACCGCTCGAAACAGCGATATTTGTCATGGCTATGACTTCCGAAGGTTTCGACAGCGCACCGTTACCCACGATGAACCAGCCACTCGAGCTCACTAGGTCTACATGGGCGTTCCAGACGGAATCCACAAGTGTGGCGGGGGAACCAAACCTGTGTGAATGTTTTAGCTCCTGACCTTAGAAAACTCAAGGGTTACTCACGATAGACAGTTGTCAGTGCTTGCACCGTTCGCGACTAGATACCGGAAAATTTCGGTGCATCCGCTATACATAGCGCGCTGTTCCATCCCGTCAGTCCTGAACAGCCATGAGATGTGGTTTCGCTTACATGGAGAAGCGACACGCCACCCGGATCGACATCTCGTGCTGATGCACGGCCAGTCCGAATAAGACTCATGAATTGGTCAGTGTTGTTCTCCGCAACGCTTCGAACGATAGCCGCGTCTTCTGGAACGACATTAAAGGGTGTGATTGACGCGCAGAGTGGGGTTGTTCGATCGTTTCTCTGCAAGGTGACTTGAACTCCCGTGTAAGCTGCCAATCCGGTCTCCGTAATGAACGATATCACAAAATAGTAAGGCTGTGCCTTCCCAGCTTCATAATTCGTAGCCAGACCATGATGAAGATCAATACTGACCGTACCGGATGCTCTGAAAGAGCTTCTGGCCACAGAAAATGCAAACGCACCCGGCACTAGTCTCGAGGTACCGATTTGGAGACCTGCAGAAAGCTCCCTACCTTCTGAATACTCATGGTTTTGTGAGTTGGTCAACTTGTGACCTAGCATGGTATCTCCTTTGCTAGTACATTCTGTGGGGCGAGTAGTTCTGTTGGCCGAGGACGAAACCTGGGTAAGGATGTGCTGGATGTCATCTATCAGAGGGTCAAAAAAGTCTCTCTTCGGTTGTGTTCTGGCCACGCGGGGATGGAGTCTGCAGCATTTGTGACAAGAGTCTCTCAGGTTCTGGAGTGATTTGTGCAAAGCTTGTAGTGGGTAGACGAATCTCTCCGGGTTTTGGCCATTAACATAGGTTTGCATGACAGTGTCGTCTAAGCTCAGAGCCGTTCGTGAGTCATTCGTCTCCAGCTGGTAGCCAAGAAAAGAAATTCTGAATGATGCCGTTGGAGAGGACAACGAAATGGGCGAATTTGGAACCGGTGTAGGTAAAAGGTCATCCAGGTCTAGGTCCATACAATCCGAAACGTTAAACGATTCGGTAGCGGAAAGTTGTTGAGGTATACATCCGACAGATCTGACTCTCGACGTACTGCGCTCAGTGACGGAACCGGAATCGATCATGCTAGGGGGACAAAATTGTGAATCCTGGTATGGTTCCGGATGCTGCACGAAATCTATGGTATTGTGGTAAGCTTCGCAAATGGGAGGCCGTGTGGCAACTTTGAAGGGGTCAGGCATCAGTCTTGGTGATGAGACAGGTAGATTTGTCGAACATTGCGTTTGATGGGCTGCTGATAAAGCACCACTGATGATCGTGCTGACAGTATCACTGCTGATACAGATTGAAGCAGTGCTAATCTCTGGGCTGAGGACTCGAATACCATGCGTTATTCCTTTTTGAAATTAGTACAACAGAAAAAGTCGGAAGAAATGGTGACAGTACCTGGAGAGGCCGGCAGTACTTTGGCCCTCTTGGCCGCGCGCTGTAATTTTTCGTTGCTGACAAGGGCACCATGATATACGAATTGAGACGCTTTACCTTGCATATCTCGTTTCCTCTTCAGCGACAACATCGATTGCATATCATGGTCCTTGACCTTCTTTTTGATATCCCATTTTTGCAAGATATGCTTGAGCTGCTTTTCGCTGCTTGGACGTGAGCAGATCATCATGATTGAGCACATACCACAGCCTGCGAGGGTTACTTACGTCGCGGCCAAGCCCTTGGCTGTCAATTCCTGCAATATGTCTTTCCTGGATTTGTTCTGGCTATAAAATTCAATGATAAAGTCTTTGTGTCCCTCCCACTCCTCATCTGATATTCGCCTCGATTTGGAGGTACGCTGCGGCTGCTCCGCCGATAAAGACATTTCAGGCGGAACATGCGGTGAGTTTGTATGGGAGATGAAGTAGACTGCGAATTTCGGTCCAAGGAACGTTCGATATATACCCAAAGAGATGAAAAATGGGAAAGGCTGAATGCTAAAGCACCACCTGAGATTCGTTTACGTTTCGAGGTTAGCGCGGCCAGATGGTACACGAGTGGAGTCGCTGCAGGTGAGGCTTGTCAAGGTGTCGAATCCAGCCAGTCATATTCGCGAAAATGGTAAACTGGTGCAAGACTTGCACAGAGCAAGTCATGCCAGATGGTACATTGGCAAAAGCATTTAACTCAGGCTTCGAGCTCACCAACATGACGAGAACACAGACATCAAAGTTCTGTGCGCAAAAACTTGACCGATAGCACATTCATTCAAGATGTTGACTTTCAGCTGGCTTGAGGTTGGATCTGACGTCCATGCAGGCAAGTGTCGATTGACAACCTTGCAATATCGTACTGATAGATGTCAGGGGATCTCTCAGGGCCAATCAGCCCTCCATCGAACCACCCAGAAAGGGACAATCCGAACAACTCTCAACTAGCTGGAGAGCTGCAAATCCACCATAGTCAATCATACCAAAGCAAGACAAAGTGGATGGAGACTGGAGCAGAAGACCTTGCCGGCATTGGAAGCCAATTCACTGGTATGGAAAGAGATGTTGAAGGCGATATGTTGCTGGTTCAACCAAGCAATGATGAGAAGGTCACATGAGCTGTTGATGCACAAATAGGGGCCATGAATCTCGCTCTAGGAGTAACATTATCTCTGCAACGTATCCATTGCTCCTCGAACAGACTTGTAATGCGATTTGATCACTGCTTCAGAGATAAATTCATGTCGAGTACTCACAATCCGAGTCTTGTGTACATATAAAGCACAAGCTCACATTGTCGTTGTAGCTTATAAGCAGATAATATCATCTCCATTTGTACTTTCGAAGAAGAAATAGAGCAAGAATTCGATCAAAACGTAGAGCAGCAGTATGAAAAATAATGGTGAATGATGGAGTTCCCAGGGAGGTGAAATGAAAACTGCCAAGACCGTGATTCTGGCGCTAGTCCCAAAATTGTCTAGTTTGTTACAGTATAGCAGCCTGTCGGATGTCGTTCCACGCAATCACGATAGCAAATACAGACTACCATACGGACAGATCTTACTGAGCACGTTGATCAGTACCCGTGCAACCATCGAAATGCATATCCTAGGACTTTCCTGGATAGGGATGGTTGGATATCGTTCTTCGCTGCCGTGTAGCTGGGCGTAGACTACCTCGAGGACAAGTGAAGAGAAAGGGGATCAACACGTAATAATGTCTTCCGCCAGCTTCGGAACTCTGCCATAGGAAGAGCAGTAGAAGACGACAGTTGAGAAGAGTGTACTCACCGCATCCGAACATGTTACAGAAAAGGTAGTGATAACATTCCAAGAAAGTGAACAGGCTGCACAACGCACATGGTGCAAGGTAAAAACCATCGGATGTAAGCAGGACCAACGTTGCTGCCTCTTCGGAGATCTTTGTTTGTTGCCCATTTGCTCTCAATTCCCCCCATCAAAAGTTCGAGAGCCCCTTTAGTGTTAGCTACATACAGTACTAGTACTGTAGACTAACGAGTTCGCGAAACAATCTGTCATGGAACGCCTGAAATGAGTGAACGCAGACCACAAACCAGTAACAATGTCTCTCAAGATGCACAAGATCCTGTAGCGCCTCGTCTCGCACTTTTCATATACGAGTACCTATCCTGGACAGATACGAGAACCACCTGGTTGCAGATGATTCGCTAGATGCCAGAGAGTCCTACTCGCTACATTCTGGCCGCTTGAAATGAGTAAGCAGCTAGTTGCTGACCCAACCTTCAGCCTGACGATTATGCTGTTGCTGCAATCAGAATAAGTGGAGTACAGTACCTTGTCTGATACCATTCTCATGCTAAGCAACTACACAAATATTCATCACCGTCATGGGCGATGCAGGAGACTCTCAAGCTCCACCACTACGGGTCATCATCGTTGGTGCTGGTATGGGCGGTCTCACAGCTGCCATTGGACTAGTAGATAAGGGTCACAAAGTAACAGTGTTCGAAGCAACGAAGGAGCTTGTTACAGTAAGCACAGATCTACACGTTGCAATCTAGCACTCATTGGATACAACAGGCAGGAGCAGGCCTCCAAGTACCTCCACCAAGCACCCGCATTCTACGAGCATGGGGCCTCGATAGTGCTTTCGAGCCAATGGTAGTTCTTCCACGAACTTTCACCTACCACAACTACGCAGATGGCCGCATCTTAGGCACTATTCCCATAAATCCGTTTTCTGAACAACAATACGGTTCGCCCTGGTGGTGTGTCCACCGCGCAGACTATCAATGGACTCTGTTCGAAGCAGCAATCAAGCGAGGAGTCTGTGTTCACCTTGACCACCGAGTGACAGACATAGACACGGACAGCACCACCGTAACCGTACAACACAACGGCGTCAAATCAAACTATGTGGCAGACCTGATCATCGGCGCAGATGGCATACGCTCCAGCGTCAGAAACATGATCCTGGGCAACGCAGACCCTGGTCTCCGTCCGTCAACCATTTGTGCCTACCGTGCCCTCATTCCTCGTTCGGCCATGATTGAGGACGAACTACGGGCACCTCTTTTGGATCCAGACAACGCACACGTCGATGTCTGGCTCGGTCCCTCCCATTTCCTTCTCTCATATCCCATTCGCCAAGATATCAAGGCACAATACAACCTCGTCCTCGTGCACCCCGAAAATGACGATCACACAACCCACGACCTCCCACCACACTTTCCGCGCCCCTCCTTCATCTCTGAAGTGTCAGCCCACTACACCAATTTCTGCTCGCAGGTCCGCAGCATCGTGTCCGTCATCGCCCCTGAGGACGCATCCGACTACTACATTGCGCAATCAGGTTTGGCAGAGAAAGATGGTATCCTGGAGTGGAAGCTGGCCGAACTGGATGCCCTTCCAACATGGACTTCTCCCCAGAAAACTTGCGTCTTGGTTGGCGATGCAGCACATGCGCAGAAACCGTATCTTTCCGCGGGTGCTTCAGCAGCTATGGAGGACGCGGCCGCACTTGCAACGTTCCTTGACAGGCGCCACATCGCTAGACATGGGTTGCCGAAGCTGTTGGAGGTGTTTGTGGCCATGCGGAAGCCAAGAGCAGAGCGGTATCAGACACTATCGGCCGCCGATGCAGTGTCATGGTCACTGCCTGATGGACCCGCCCAGAGAAGGAGGGATGAATTGTTGCAGTTTATGGGAGACGAAGATCGGCAGAAATGTGCTGATGCTATGGCGAAGATGCGAGCTGAGGCCATTGGGGAGTTCAATTTTGGAGATTCGGTTTTCATGGATTGGGCATGGAAATATGATGTTGTTGCTGATGCAGAGGATATCTTGAGCAAGATGACATCTTCGTAGTGAATTAGATCAACTAGTCTTTGCCCGTCTTTGTAGAGAAGAGGTATCGTTCACTCCCACGCATACGGATCCCATTCTCCAACGTTACCTTGCTGCCCCTCGTCCAGTCCATCAATTAGTTTTACGTCCTTTTCCTTCAATTCCCAATCGAAGATACCCTTGTTCTCAATGATTCTGCTTTCTTTGTCACTTTTCGGGATGATCACAACACCCTTTTGCAAACACCATCTCAGCACTACTTGTGCCGGCGTCTTCTCGTACTCACGTGCGATCCCGATGATCGTGGCATCACCAAGTCTCCGTCCCTGAGTAAGCGGCGAGTATGCCACGACGACTATACCCTTGTCTCGACAATACTTGAGCAATTCACGTTGCTGCTGCCATGGATGAAACTCGATTTGATTCACAGCAGGCAAAATTTTGACGTCCGGTTGTTGCATAAGCTGCTTGATATGCCTAGGAGCCCAATTTGACACGCCAATACTTTTGACCCATCCACGTTCAACAGCATCCTGCAGACCGAGCCAGGACTCGAGCCGTGCTTTAGGTCCAGGACGTGGCGTATGCAAAAGATAAAGATCTATGCTTTTGAGGCCGAGCTTCTTCAAGCTGCTTTCTACGCCATCGAGCGCGCCTTGACGTGTGTACATATCCTCCCATAACTTTGAGCATACAAATATGCGGTCATGGGGAATGGCTGACTCGCTTATGGCCTTTCCTGTCTCGGCCTCGTTTTTGTATATCTGTGCTGTGTCAAGGTGGATGTAGCCGTTCTTGAGCGCCGCGAGAGCACTGGCGGTGCATGTTGCGGAGGCACAAGTGCCGAAGCCAAATTGTGGGATTGAGATCCCGGAGTTCAAGGGAAGAGTGGATGTAAGTGTGATGTTTGCCATGTTGGTAAGTATCTCTGTGTGCTGTCTTAATAGATTGTAGTGTGTTAGTAGGTTCGAAAAGACTATGGATATGGGTATGGACCACGGTCAATTTTATTCACACGAACGGAACAATTCTCGGAGTTCAGTGGGGTGGGCAATGAAGAAGAGGATCTTTAGTAGGTCATGGTGTGCTTTTTCGTTGAATTTGCGCACTCACGATACAGACGGAAGCATTTGATTCATGTTCTGGAATATGGTTCAAACTGGTGTAGGATGTGTACAAAGCAGAGAGATTGTTGTGCTGATGAATGGGTAATAGTAGTTACGTCGATGGTGCTTAAGGTATTCCGAACATCACTAACTACGGAGGGCGATAGAGCAACACCACCCATTGCTCTCGATCAATTGCGATGCCTTCCAGGTTTCAAGTTCCCCATGAGAATCGACATCATCCCGGCTTGTAAGAAGGACAGCGACAATCTCGTAGATCATTTCTGCCACCCAATCCTACTCTTACCTTAACAAGACTCTTTTTTTCTCACCCTGTGACCGCATTGTTGTCATTAACCATCTTCATTGTCATTAGCACGTAGACGACCAGTTGAAGTACGTCGAGTGACGCAGCCTTGAAAGCACAACCGCCCTCTCAAACAGTGTCTGCTACAGAAGCCCGGACCACCTCCAGACTCGACCGTGTTGGGCGCGTTCTTACTCCTACCATATCGACTCACAGACCACCTCACTCGCCACCATGTCTGGCGCACGTAACTACGATTTTCTGGTATGTCTTCAACCTCTCATGTCCTAGCCTGTGGCCCTTCCCGATTGGACTTCTTGTTCTGAGTTGGTTGACATGGCTAATGCGGTGGCCTTACAGATAAAACTCCTGTTGATTGGCGATTCTGGAGTTGGCAAGTCATGCTGCTTGTTACGGTTCTCCGAGGACTCGTTCACACCATCCTTCATCACGACCATAGGAATTGACTTCAAGATCAGAACAATTGATCTGGACGGCAAAAGAGTGAAGTTGCAAATATGGGATACTGCCGGTCAGGAACGATTCAGGACTATCACAACTGCATACTACAGGGGTGCTATGGGTATCCTACTCGTGTATGATGTGACGGATGAAAAGAGTTTCAACAGTACGCGACAGACGCTTCCATTGTCTTCACGACTAACGTTTTTACAGATATCCGGACGTGGTTCTCAAATGTCGAACAACATGCCAGCGAAGGAGTGAACAAGATTCTGATTGGCAACAAGTGCGATTGGGAGGAAAAGCGGCAGGTTAGCACTGAGCAGGGCCAAGCGCTGGCAGACGAGCTAGGAATTTCGTTTATGGAGGTGTCAGCGAAGTCAAATATCAACGTGGAGAAGGCCTTTTACTCGTTGGCGGGCGATATCAAGAAACGACTAATGACCACAGACAAGGATTCTGGAGTTGCTTCTCAGCCAGGCGCGAGCGGTGTGGCTATTGGCAGCGAACAGAAAGGTGCAGCAGGCGGTTGTTGCTAAGAAGTTTGACCTGTGGCATCAAGAGATCTGGGAGGGTGGATGCTTCAGACATTGCAAGCCGACGGACGACTTATCAACCAGGAGACTTTTTCGAAACGGTATTCCAAATGCTTATCCGACAGCTCGAGATTGCGGACAACTCTTTTTACTCAAGGAGTCCCGGCGAGATGCCCATCCCAGAAAGTCTCAATGCCTCGTGGGTTGAGAAACTAAATACCTACCACCTCCCGGAGCAATTAAATGATACTCTCGTCTATCGACCGGAAATATATTGGAGTTTTGGAATGCATAGAGTGGGCTTTGCACCGGCGTTTCAAGGACAGAAATCTGAAGCGTTGCACAATTCTAGTTGCGGATGAACAATAGCAGTGACAGACATGAGGTAGTTTTCCAAGCAATTGCATATCGTTGCACTGATCAGAAGAGGCTTAACTGACCGAAAGCCGTGCAGCCAAACTGCTTACCTTATCTAGCTGGTGGTCACAGTAAACAAGACTCGAACTGTAGAATCATTGAGAGGATGTGATTGATAGAAGCCATGACTTGTGTTATGACGTGTGCTTCCGCCAGGGCTACAGCAGATGGAAGTCCAGTAATGCATTCACACTACAATAACACATAGTAACAAGGTACATCATGACTTTGCTGGGGGGAAAAAGTAGCATAACTCATGTCGAGGATTACCATCCAAGACGTAAATCTCTAACCTATATTCATAGTATCGTCTCCGTCCTCCGGCTGCCCCTCGTCAACATCCATCTGGCTCGCCCCATTCGCACCACCCCTATTCCTGCCAGCCAAGAGCTCTCTCCTAACTTCCGGCCCGATATCTCTGTGCCCACGAACGAGCAGCAGATCCAGCAATGCCTCTCTCTGGTCTTCAGTAATCTCATTCCTGTACGTCTGCGCAAAAACAAGGAGACTCTGATGCCACAGCACCGGTAACTTTGCCTCGTCGGAACCGAGCGCTTCTTCCTCTTTGCTGCCTCTGAATCGTAGGAAGTGGAATACTAGGGCATCGACTACTTTGTAGGGCAGGGCGTATTTCTTTCCTAGCAGGGTGCGGATGAAGATGTTTGCGGAACCAGCGGCTTCGCTGTTGATGCGGGATGTTTGTTCGGCGCTGATTTCGCAGAGGCGCAGGAGTGCGGCGGCGGAGTGGAGGACTGGGACTTTGATTTTGGCGAGGACAGAGGAGATGATGTTTGCTTCTTTGAGGGTGCAGCCGGATTCGACCAGGGGGAAGAGGAAGCCTTTGAAGAAGGCTGCTGGTCTGTAGAAACAGGCCTTCAGGGCGTTGTAGAGGTGGACGTTCAACTTTTTGGTTTCTTGAATCTCGGCGCGCACGCGGTCCAGGAGGATGGTTTCGCAGAAGTATTGGCCTGTTGCGGTCGGGGCGGAGATGAAGATTTTTGTTGCGCGATAGATTGCGTGAGGGGTCCAGTTCTCTGGCTTTGTGATTGCGAGGAGGTCGGGCCATTGGGGGAGTGTTGGGAGGACCTTGAAGGGTTTTGGGAGTGGTCCGGACTTGTACCTGGAGAGGATCTGGCCGACTTTCTCGAAGGTATCGAGCGCTTTGGCGGGTATTTCAACAGCGTCCTCTGGAGCACCGCCGCCGAATATGAGGGGTTTGCCTTCGGCGTCTGCGGCGTCGCGTGCTTCTTTTTCAGCTATGCGTTGGAGGATTAGGTCTGTGAGGTTTGTTGTTTCTTCTGTATTGTCTGGGTCTGGTTGTACTCTCGCAGCCCTGTCGTTTGTGCTTAGGTTTGCCAGTGACGGAGCGAAGCCTTCGAATTCATCGCCTTCAGGCAGAAACTTCTTGTATACTGCCAGCTCTTCCGGATCCATTTCTTCCTCCACGACCCCTTCTTCCGGAAACCAATCATCCTCGTTGTCTTCGGCGCCCTTGTATTCCTCCTCGTTCAGATCCTCCTCCCCGAACCGCGAATCAAATTCGAAAGTGTCCTTGGTAGGTCGTGATTTTGAAGCGGCATGTCGCTCTGCAGCATCTTCGTCTGCGAGGTCTTGTGCTATTGACAGGATCTTTTTGGAAGACCTAGAATCGATGTATCCATCACCCTTATTATCATCATCCGAGCGTGATTTCCGTTTACCAGTAATTGACGTAGTACGAAGTCTGCCACCTGAGGTTTCAATATCTTGTGATAGCGGATTGTGCCGCTGCATAGTCGTTGAAACCATTTTGAGTACAAGGGAAGTTCTGTGTCTTGTACAGTTTCCTTTGTGTGGGACGAGTGAGGCTGCTGGAATAAATCAACGAAGAATTACTGCATTCGTTGTGTCTTCCAGATCACTGCCCGCTTGAGAAATATTTTGGATCGGGTAACTTTTTAACCGATGATTTACCGTCGATAAGCAGGGTCAAATCTTGGCACTTTGGGAGATCAGGACTTCCACACCTTTGTTCCTGTTACCACTGAGGAGAAACCACTGCATGGACTCGACTGGTTGCCTGCGTTAGATACAGTAGATACATATGTAGAGGTGATGCGACTCCATTGGCTGGCGCATTGAATGCTCAAAACCCACACAAGATACTCGAGTATTACTTGTACCGACATTCTGACTATCTGACTTCTTTATCCACTTCCTTGATCGGGAAACCTCCACACTGGACTGACAACTGACATGTTTCTGAGATATATTACAAACGAGACGATTTTATCATAAGTTAAGATGACAATGGACAGAAAAGTATGTTATCAGAGGTGAAACCTGGAAGATATGATAAAGCAGTATTGAGCATCCTCCAGCAAAATTATCGGCAAGGCTTTGGATAAGTCCCTCCAAATGGCTTGTCTACCGAGATTTGCAATTCGAACTTGGTCTTTCGATCGCTTCGTCAACATCAGCTGTTACTATGACGAGAAGACCGCGGTAGACACCAGATCAACGGATAGGGCATTGTACACTGACTGAGTAGATCTCGGACAATACACGAATAGGTACTGGTTCATGCTGATCTTTGGCCGGGTCCGGTTGCTTGCCGTGGTAGTACAAGTAGAGCCTCCTGAGCTCAGCTACAAAGGACAGAACAACTTCGATTAAGAATTACCTGACGAAGTTTGTTTCAAGTTTGAAGGTTGAGGTTACGAATGCACCGATACTCCTTGATCATCATGCAGCACTCAGCTTTATTCACAATACTGGTGGTAGTAAATGCAGCCAGCATCGCTTAGGGACTCCTCTATGTTGCGAAGTGGTGATTGATGTGCATTTGTGTGCTACATATGGCTACCTTGGTGAAACATAGCTTGTCGCTGTCAATACATCGTACCAGATTTCTGGGTCGACTATAAGCTCTCTCACCCACGAGCCTCGCTTGCTGGGGAGGTGCCGCAGCACATGGGCAACTGATGGAGTGTGAATGGGAGCTATCTCATAGGGGCGTGGAGCAATGCAAATCTCGTGTCGATTGTCCTTCTAGAAGCTACTGAAGAAAGGATTTACCTCTCATATCGTGGTTCGTAAAAGGACCAGGTTGGAAACGGCTGGACAATCCTTGCTCCACCGTTGATCTTTTGCTTCGGGTCGGGAGTCGAGACCTGATCAGCTCGATTTATGGAGCAATGTGGTTGCCCTATTTCTCATCCCTCCGAGTCTCTCTCGGTAAATCGCCATTGCTTCTGCATGAGCCGCAATAGAACCGGATTCCCCTGTCCACGGGGTGAGAAAAAAAGAGTCTTGTTAAGGTAAGAGTAGGATTGGGTGGCAGAAATGATCTACGAGATTGTCGCTGTCCTTCTTACAAG
>Ga0115851_100761_pt1 | contig 15699 bp, 15 predicted proteins | sample InSIn2gowninarea_FD_83865 | JGI IMG/M metagenome (GOLD analysis project Ga0115851, IMG submission 83865)
CCACAAATTATTATGATGATCCCTCTCCAACCCTTCTCAACTAATGTGAACCATCATCAATAATTGCTAACCATAGTCAACCTTCAACAACCATGGTCCACCCATTTCAACCATCATCAACCATGTCAATGTCTGCCACAGAATTTCGATCTTCTGCCGCCATAGCCGATGAAGATATTTCTTTTTCTCTGCTTTACCGCGCCACCAGCCAGAAATTTCACGCCCCGTTAGCTCGCTCGCTCTTCCCCTTTCCCCGAGAACAAAAAGAAAGAGAACCGAAGCGACGTTGTCTCAACTGAGGACGAAGTTTCTCAAAAGGGTAAATTCAGTTGAGTACAATGCCAACAGTATAACATCTAAATTTATAGGGAAGAGAAATCCCTACGTATATTCATCTAATCTAATCTAATTAACCGTGGTGCATTTTTACTTATTTTACTTGATTAAATTTTAAAACCGATAAAGATAATTCCTGGGAAACTACTACAACTAATCAATCAACCCCTTAATATGAAGTATGCATCTATCATAGCCTCGTTAAAAGGTTGATATATGATTCAATGGTTGTAGATATATGTATATCAATTATTTATTTTTAACAGGGAAAAGGTTGATATATGATTCAATGGTGTGTATATATGGTTGTAGATATATGTATATCAATTATTTATTTTTAACACGGAAAAAGTTGATATATGATTTATATATATATATATATATATATATATATATATATCAATTATTTGTAATGGGGTTGTGTTAGTTAATTATAAGGTTTTATTGGGTATACAATAGTAGGGGATTAGGAAAAAATGACATAATATATTGAGTATATAATAGGGATAAAAGATTTTTATTTTGGCAGACATAAAAAATGGGGCTCAAAATTAATGGAAAAATATAAGAAGGTATAAAAAATGTTAAAGAAAAAGTGGATACTTACAATATCTAGTGAAATGAAAAGTTTTTTAAATTGGGAAGGTGTATTGAGTTTGTATTGGTAGGGGGTTAAATAATGTGATTTTAAGAAGTATTTTCCAATATGTAGTCAAATTAGAGGTATTGTTTAATATGCCACAAACACACGTGATATGTTAGAGGTCCATTGAGTGAAGCCCCTGTGTAGTTAATGGGTGTGGGGATGACAACTAGACTATGGTTGACATTGTTTGAGTACGGTTATTATGGTTGATGAGGGTTGACCATGGTTAACTGTTGCTAAATTTATCATGATTGTGAATTTTAGGATTATTTTGGAATACGATAGACAACAGTCACTTTGTAAAAAAATAATAATATTAATTTGTGTAAATCAACCGCTTTTAATGTGGTTGCACTAGTTGATGGGTATGGGTAGGATAGGTAGACCATGTTTGACATTTGTTGAGTGTGATTATTATTTTTGATGAGGGTAGACTATGGTCTTGATTGCAAATTCTATGAATATCTCGACATATGATGAATGACAACCACTTTGAAAAAATTAATGGTATCAAGTTATGTATATCAACCACTTTTAATGTGCTTGTGTTAGTGGATGGGTGTGGGGAGGATTGGTATGCCATGTTTGACATTAGTTGAGTATGGTTATTATGGTTGATGAGGGTTGATCATGGTTGACTATTGCTAAACGTATCCCAATTGCAGATTATGGGAATATCCTAAAATCCAACGAGCAACAATGAAATCAAACAATTGGCCTCACTGTTGTTTGTCGTATTCCAATATTTTCCTAGAATCTACAATTGGAATAAGGATGGCCATTGGCTATGGTTGATGATGGTTGAAATGGGTGGACCATGGTTGTTGAAGGTTGACTATGGTTAGCAATTATTGATGATGGTTCACATTAGTTGAGAAGGGTTGGAGAGGGATCATCATAATAATTTGTGGATGAAAAGGGTTGACCATGGTTGGCTATGGTTAAATATTGTTGACCATCAATGACCATGGCAACAATGGTTGACCATCGAGTTGGTTTGATCATCGTTGAACATGGTTGACTGTGGTTGAACTTGTTGACCATGTTTGATAATGGTAAGCTTCTTTGAGCATGATTGATTTTGGTTAACTATGGGTTAATGTGGTTGATTATGTTTGTTAATGTTTAATTATAGATGAGGATGGTTGGCCATATTGATTATGGCTAACTAATGTTAAGCATGGATGACCATAACGACAATAATTGATCGTTGTTTAGCTACTTTGACAAAGGTTGAATATGATTGACTATGGCTAAACATGTTGACCATGTATGAATATTGTCCATATTTAACCATGGTTGAGTTTGTTTGACCATGGTTGACTATGGTTAACTATGGGTGACATGGTTGACCATGTTTGACTCTGTTGATTTTGGTCAACCATATTTTCCATAATTGACCATGGTTTGACTATGTTTAAACTCCATTGATTATGTCGCCCATATTGACCATGACTAAGCAAGCTTTAACCATGTTCACTATGGTTGACTATGGTCGACCATGGTTGATTATGTTTTCCATCATTGACTATGGTCACATGGGATTAACCATGTTAGCTAGTATCTTATCATATTCATTCATATAAAGGTGTCTCCTCGTCAAACGAATGAGTGGTTAGCACAGTGGGATGTTATCCCCTCCACCTAGTTTCAAATCCCATGGGGGGGCATCTTTGGCCCACTGTGATAAGGCTCAAGGAGTAGGCTCCCCCACCCTCATGGAGTCTCGACTCTTGCTAAGTCATAAATTCCTTTTATATCTAGCTTACGGGCTATTGAATATAGTTTTGGTGTTATAGTGGAAAATGCTACATTTGATCTTCTGCCTCGCCCAAATTACTCCAACGAGTTATGGATTCACCATCCTTTAAAAAATCATATAAAAGGTTCTACACTTATGAAAAATGGAATCAATATATTGTAGGTATTGGGGGTTGATGTGATATAGTGGGGGGTTATAGGTATTGGAGGGTATGAAAAATGATATTTAATAAAAATATGGAATACCTATTAAAAGTACGGGTTATTTTTATTAGAAAGATGTATTGGGATGGTGGTTCACAAAATTATTTTTAGAGGTTTTTATCAATATCTAGTGAGATTAAAGGTCTTTAATGTCACATGAATGCAAGTGCTATGATAGAGATTGATTGGGAGGAGACCCTATGGCTATAATTGACCATGGATTAACATGCTTGACCATGTTTGTCCACAGTCAACCATAGCTAATCATGGCGAACCATGTTAATTATAATTGACTATGGTTGACCATGGTTGGAAATGGTTTTGTTTATATGACATCAACATTTGTTCATCACATTGAGAAGTTATTTTTGTTGCTCAAATTGCAAAGTCATTTTTTGTTTTTCATATTGTAACATTGATTTTTATTTGTCACCTTGTGATGTTAGCTTGTATTTCTTAAATTGTGGCGTCATTTTTCTTTGTCAAGTCACACCACTGATATTTGTTTATCACATTTCAATGTAGATCATTGTTTACCACATTACAACTGTGATTTTAGTTCGTCACATTGCAAAGTTGATTTAGTTCACCGCATTACTACATCATTTTTGTTCGGCACATTGAAATTATATTTCTTGTTCCTCACATTTCCACACTCTTTTTTTTTTGTCACATTGCAATGTCGATTTTCATTCATCACAGTGAGACATTAATTTTATATTCATTACTTTGCAACATTGGTTTTCGTTTTTCAAAGTGCAATGTGGATTTATTTTCTTGACATTACAACCTCAATTTTTTTTCTTTTATCGCATTAACATGATGATTTTGTTCATCACAATACAACATCAATTTTAGTTCACCACATTGTGATGTCATTTTTTGTTCATTGCATTGCAACATCATTTATTTTTTTCACATTGCAATGCTTAAATTTTTTTCATCATGTTTCGACGTTGATTTTTTGTAGAAATGCTCAAATTGTGATGTCACTTTTGTTAGTAACATTTTTACATTGATTTGTTTTTATTGCATTACTACATTAGTTTTTTAATGACCACAGTGTAATGGTCATTGTGACATTGAGTTAATCCAATACATTTTAGCATCATATTTTTTTCATCACAATGTGATGTCATTATTCATTTGTCACATTGTAACATAAAGTATTGTTTATCACATTGCAACATAAGGTATTTTTCATCACATTGCAACATCAAGTATTGTTCATCACGCTACAATTTCTAGTTTTGTTCTTCATATTGCAATGTTGTGTTCTCTTCATCACATTAAAAAGTCAATTTATGTTCAACACATTGCGATGTTGGATTATGTTCATCACATTGGGACAATGAGCAATGTTCATCTTATTATGATGTTTAGTTTTCTATATCACGATGTAACATTTTGTTATGTTCTCACATTGCAAGGTTAGTTTATGTTCAACACATTGCAATATTGTAATGTGAACTGACAAATATAATGTGATGTTTAGTGATGATGGACTATATGTGTGACATTGCAACATCATGTTTGGTGATGTTATATTATGTTTTTTGTGATGTCAATGTATTATGAAAAGGAAATTATGGCCAAGATTTTCAGAGGAAAAAAATAAAAAATAAAAACAAAGTTCTTATTTTGTGAGGAAAATAGAAACTCTAAATTGATGCAGCATATCACTCTAGGCTCAAATATAAATTATTTTATTACAAAACATGACTATATATACATATTGAGCATTGATATTTATGATGGGTCCAAAAATGTACATCTACTATTTCCTCAACTATATATATATATATATATATATATATATATATATATATATATATATATATATATATATATATTTATAACTATTTTCATATTACTTCATTTTTTTTTATATATTATTTATATCTACAACAAATATATTTACCAGGTGGCCTCAACTTGCCCCGAGGGGTAACCAGGTCTGTTGGCCACCTGTTAGCATTATACACCATCCAAAAACAAAATTGCTTCAGTCTTTCTAGTAGAGCTAGGTAAGTCTCAGTGTCGTGTCCAAATACTATATAACTATATGCAACAGAAAATTTAAAAGCTACTCACATAAACAAAAACTAAGCATAATGAAACTAGTCTTTTTGAACATTTTTCTCATCAGAGACAGATGCTACAGGAGCAAGATCTCTAGCAGTTTCCCCTGGCATGCCATACAGCTCCACGATGCAAGGGATGTGACAGTCAATATGATCCATCCTAATGTCTTGTTTGTGTAATTGAAATAGGATTTTCTCCATGTCTTTTTTATAGTTGGGCAGGCCCTGCATTATGGCTGCCATCCCCATAGATATTTGTTCCATTGCTTTTCCAAACAGACTTTTCATCAAGAAGTACAAGTACAAGGCATGTTTGAATTACGTTATTCTACCTCGTGTATTCCCTGGATCAGGCACCAATGACCTCCATTTTTCTATCTCCTCATCTGGTTCCCTTTCCTCTTTGATCTCAGCTTCCCAGTCGTCAATCAGCGTACATAATCCTTCATTTGTTTCATCCTGGTATGTCGCAGCTGCCTCAACTATGAGGTGCTCAGCAGGCTTTCAGCCCCTGCGGCCTTCCGTCGTGCTCGGTCTCTTGGTTGCTCGATGGACCGGGCCCCTGCCACCACAACCATGCCCTCTCTTTACTGGAGCCATACCCTATTCCTTGATTCCCTGTGGACAATCAAACAATGTTAGCACCATCAGTCCATTCACATCATCCCGCCGCAACTGCTCATACCATGCCTCTCTGCCCTGCTTCGCCTTCTGCAGGTTAAGGTATCCCAGTGCCCACAAGTGGCCAGGGGAATTGGGTTTCGAGCGTAGTTCCCCAAGCTCCTCACATTGCCCCTCCCCCTTGCCATGGTGCAATTGCCTGTCACCCCCCTGCAGCTAGAGCCAAGCCTTCAAGCCCATCCAAAGTCTAGCTCTGTGAATGCTATCATACCCACATACAGCTCCCGCATCCAGCATCCGCCCACCCTGGTTATGCTTGCCCCTCTTTCCCTTATACTGCCTAGGGTCCCTAACTACACCCTTGCTACCATGCGTATGCAGATGCCAAGGCTTTTTCGATGAATTACTGGCATAACTACTATCCCGCTCCCTACCTGCGACTCTTTCCTACCTCTTCCTTCACCACTCAACGCCCTAGACATGCCACACTCGTTATGCCCTACACCCCTGGTGTGAGCCACTAAGTATGGGCTTGTATCTCTGCTCAACCCAACATTATCAGTGTCGTTGCCTAGACTCTGGCTTAATTGCAATAAAAACAAAACGCAGCGCCGAGCCATGGCCCTCCCTTTCCTCCTTCTATTTCTCTTGGACAGTGTTGAGCCCCATTGGGGCAGCCTCGCGCCCCTCCCTTTCCCCAGCAAAACCCCCACCAGCCCATGTAATTGATGCAAGAACCAGACCAGATCATTGAAATGAAGCGAGAATGAGATCGAATTACATACCAGAGAGTCGTTGCGAGCCTACAGTCAAGGTGCCTTCGCCTCTCTTCTTCTCTGAGACGCCTTCCTTCTCCGCTACAAATTTCTCCTTCCCGACACGTCGAATGTCATTCCCATCTTTGCCACCATGCCTTATTCCTCCCTCTGCCACCTTGCCAACCCATTGACCATGCATTCATGGCTAAGGGCATCGCACCCCTTGCCTTGAGCATGTGGGGGACGACGGTAATTAACGTCCTGGTATTAACCATGTCACTTTGAAGCCTGACACTTCTGACACCCTCTCTCATCCCGATAGGAAGATTTCCTCAACTATATTTATTATTTCATCAATATCAATTAAAAAAATATTTAGTCTATTTTTATATTACATTAATTATTAATATTTATATTTATTATTTAAAGAAAAATCTCTATAATGTTAATAATCTATAAGTAACAATTATTATTATTTTAGTTTCATTCATTTTAATATGAGAGAAAAAAGAAACAAAAAAATGCAAACTTGTTGGTTCGAAACGTGTCGGCCAAAAATTTCTCTTATATGATTTCTACAAAAAGACGTTTCGTAAAAAAAAACACTTTATGATCATAGTGTAAGATATTCAGATGAGATATTTTTTTAAAGTTATTTACATAAAATGTTTTTATCACGTTCTACAAGTTTGAATTTCCTCTACTATTATACTTTCATATTAACTAAGACAAGTTTTTATTTTTTTTGGAGTTTACCTATTTCTATATTGCATTAATAATTATTATTTATATTAAATGTTTAAGTATTTATATTATTAATTATTTTAAAAATATATTTTAAAAGAGTGTAATAATCTACATCACTTTTTCTCAATTAGAAAAGATAAATCTAATTAATTTATAATTACTAATAATAATTATTATTATTATTATTTATTTTTATAATTTTTTCGAAGAAAAAATAGTAATTTTATTTAATTTGAAAAACAAGGAATAAGATTACATTTTGCAGATGCTCGAAAGCATTCGATGAGATCAACCTTTCATCCAATGCACAAAATACAAAAAGAATAATAATTACATGAAATTATCGGGGCTAAATGTGATAATAATAAGTTTTTTTTCCCTTTTTTTCCTTTTTTTCCACCTTCCGCCAAACTCCTTGATTGAGAGTGGTTGATACTATTTCCAATTGGTTATCTTACACCTTTAGGGTAGCTTCTTTGTTTGAGTCCAAACTCTCAGATGTATAGGTTCACTTTATGCCCCCTACTTCCTTTTGAATGAGTATGGTTGCTTACTTCTACTCTACTACTATGATCTTTGTTGTTTCTATACAATTTCTCTTTTCCCATGTTAATTACCAGGAGTCTAGAGCACCACTAATTCATTGGCCTTATGTGTCTCTTCTCCCTCCTCCATTTGGGATCTTGTTGATTTTGTGCCTCTGGTTGTTGCTGACTCTCATCCATTTCTTCATCTTCTTCAGCAGAAGAAGGTGATTCTGGAAATTTCCAACCCTTTGGCTTTTTTTGATCTCTTTTTTGTTCTTTATTTTTCTTGTGTGCATGAATTTTGCAAGTGCTTTGTCTGATGGAAAATATGGCACCTGAAAGCCGTATTTTCAAAATCTAACCATTATGTCCACTTTAAATCCTAGTGAGTTAGATGGACATGATTTGATATTCCTTTGCTCAATTCTATCTCCACACATATACGAGCAAAAGTAAATATACCTTTGTCCATTCTTTTTCAAACAATATTTAGAAATCTCCCCAATGAGTTTCTAATGCCTTCTAGGATATGGTGATACTATAAGGGTAGAGCGATATTATATAACCTTAACCATATTGACATATTTCTAACCACCATTGTTGTGGCATTGAAACTAGGAAACCATGGATTTACAAAGAGACATGCCCTTCCCCAAAACCATGATCCTTCATTTATGACATATTCTAGGTTTTTTTTATTATCAAATTGAACCACAAAAAAATCCCTTTGCACATAGGTAAATATCACAATTTTTAGTCCAATTGAGGTAGATCCATTTATTTGATTCTTCATACTTAGACCAAAAACCATTAAATTGACAAATTATGGCTCTATCTTGAAGAACGGTGAAAAGACCACTCACTTATGGAAATTTTACTGATAGATTTGGAGTTTCTCCATCTTCTTAACTAGGTAAGGGCTTGGGGTTATCAGATCTAGGGATTGTCTAACTTGTGAGGCCACTTTCTCTCTCACTACATCCTTAAATGAACTTGGACCCTTCGCAGCAAAAGTTGAACCATGTGGGGGCCCCATTCTAAAGGCTCCACCTCGCAGCCTCAAATTTATAATGATTGTAGAGTTATGTTTGATTCCATACTATTGAAAGATTTAATGGGTGTATTAATTCTCCTGCATCTATATGTCAATCCGGGCTCGTAAACACAAGTTGTATTGCGCTTTATAAATTTAGTTTTTGGACAAAGTTATAATGGTTTCCTTTATGAAAAGGGTTAGCTACACAATTCATCAAACCCTAGCTAGTAGAATCAATAACCAAATTATAACTTGAAACCCTTAATGAATCTATACTTAAATGAAATCCCAATATGAATCACAAGATATATGCTAAGCAAAAACTTCCAATTGAAACACTTTGTCAAATAACTCAGCTCTCATGAAAACCCTAAGAAACCTAATTATGTTACGTATGCTACTCTTGAATGAAAAGTTGCAAATTCTAATCTACTTCAAGCATGTTCGGAAGGCAAGTAAACTTGAAACTAAACTTTCCAAATGTAACTTCAAATCTATGATAAGCTTCACTCTTGGACACAACTCGGAAGAATCTCTGACTAAAAACCTATTCAATCCTCTTGCTTGTTTAACTAAGTACAAATCTAAATATTGTACCTGAAATTAAAATGACTTCAAATCTGCTATTAAACTCTTACTTAACAAAATACACTCTTCTCGCATTCAATCATCATGAAAGGAAAACTTAACTCAATTAAATACCAACTCTCCTTGTCAAACCAATAAAAGCTTGTCTACAAACTAATAAACTTAAACCTATACTATGTTTCACACCCTTAACCAAGCAACTTTATCTCTCACACTAATACATATCCCTAATCTATCATAACCTTAAGAACAAACTAAAAGCCTTAAGAATGACAACAAATCAAACAACTATAAATCAGTATTAGGCACATAAAAATGTACTCAGGAAACTATCCTATAGTTGCATAAATCTCAAATTAAACTCAAGCAAACTTATTCAAAATCTCAGCAGACCAACTATCTGTCTTTGAAATCCAATTAGGCACACATTACCTTAGGCTAGAAACAGTATCAGACTCTAAGCTATGGAACTGCACTCAAGCACTCCAAACGAAACAAGGGAAATCGTACTGAAAACTAAAACCAAATCGCTCACTTGAACTCTACAATCAATCTGCAAATTCTATTTAACAAACTGATAATTTATTTGATAAACGAAATTAACTCAAACTATGATAAGCCATTTTAATTAATTAATCTAGAAAGAAATGCTTCTATGGCATACACCCTTATGCAAATAACTTAGCAGAGAACTAATCAATTTGGACTAAATCAAGTTATAATAAATCAAGCCATTCTAATCAATCAATCTGGAATGAATACTCCTATGGCACATGCATCTATGAAGACAACTCAGAAGGAAATCAATCAATTCGATCACTAGAAGAAACAACAAATGTGATTTATTCGAAATTGACTGAAACACAATCCAATGTATAATTAAACTCACACCCTATCAATTTTGATTACTCAGTATATTATCTCGACTTCGGCATTAGAGTGTTTCTCTGTGTTCTCAACAAATAGACCAACTCGTTATAAGCATTCAATTGATAATGTGATTAAAACAAGTTTTATATATCCATGACAACACGGTCAGGGTAATACGATTTGTGGCTTTAGAGAACAGACTATAACTCTGCCTTAGAAGTGAGAGCGCCAATCGCACGAGAACCATCCATTCAAATCACTGAAGTAAAGGATCTGAAAATGCATAACATAATCAACACGCTAAAATCATTTGAAGTCAATGGAAATCTCCACGCAGCATATAAGCAATTGATAAATCAAAGATAAACAAGAAGCAGTTGTGACTATCACACAACTATGTTCCTACGAAATGATATAGAGCTGATCCCAGATAGGTGGGCCTGGCCACACCTGGGGAGCTTATTTACTTATAGGAAACGAAAAGCTTTAATCACAACTAACTCATGAATTCACAGTGAACTATCCAACCAATTGATTTGAACTCAATACATAGCCATCATAAAATTCTTTCAATTAGAAATAATAAATCTGGAGATGAAAGATACAAAATGATAGTATATATTTTGTTTGCTACCTCCCTAATTATACAGAGCAGACTTTATAGGCATCGACTTAGTTGAAAACGTCCTGGACCATACATAGCAAATTTAATGACTTAGATTGCTAAATCAATCTTCCAAATTGGGTGACTGGAGCAATCTATTTGATTTAGCCTAACAAACCCTCAACCAATCCCCAATATTGTTATCAGCTACGTTCAATGAGGATAGCGAAGATTTTTGTCATGGCGAAAGTTGAACTCGTTCAAACGTAGTTGGAGGTGACTCGCTTATCTAGAAGTATGCAACCCCTCATCCTTTCAATCATTAGGTATTGATCCCAAATTGGTTGTTGAGTACAAAAGTGGTGGAACATGGTTCATGGGCTAGCACTCTCTTATTCTCATCTTGCTTTTCTGCTGCAATATCCACACTCGACCATATTGATTAGTTAGTTCATTGACAGCAACTCAAATTCGCTAAGATTCAACTAATAAACAACAAAATGTCACACTAAAATGCTTTACCTCGTAGTAGGATTTTGACAGTGTTAAGAGCAATAAAAATGGCAGGAGAGTAGGTTTAGGAGTACAAAAAGGACAAGAATAGAGGTGGAAAATAGTGGCAGTAGGGACAAAATGCGGGACCAACATCCTCCCATGCCGATTTTGATGCATGTCCCCATGCATCGATTACATCCGCCAAAAAGGAAAACTGTGCCAACCAAAAAGAGACTGTGGTCAAAGACCAATAGTCTTAATCAGGACTTCTATTCCATGTTTTCTTAGTGGGGAGCACTTCTGAAACTGGAGAGCCAACCCTTTTGCATTCAATCTTTTAACAGGCATGTACCTTGCTGCTTTCCAACATAGCAGTTGCTTGTTCTTTCTCTTCAAGGCATCGTTATGAGCATATAACTTCATGTTGGAATCCCTCACTTGATGATTTACATCTCTGACAAAATTAAATAAAACTTTATACTTGTTAGCATGTTCTTTGAGCCTGGCAATCATTTTCTGTAGCTTGATGAGTCAGATCTTTAGATTTTCCTCTGCATCATAAGTAGGAGCCCTGGTGGGTGTCGTTGACTGCTGTGATGCACTGCCTTCAGGTGATTTTCCCTCATGTCCTCATGGCAAAGAATGGTGCTGACTGGCCTTGGAAACACTCATGCTTACTAAAGTTCAGGCGGGAAATAAGATCTACATATCTCATGGAATATCCGCAGGGATATTTGCTTTGGTTGTGGCCATGGGGGCTCTCTCAAGGGATACTTCAAACTGATGTGCATCAATATCATGAGATGACGAGATGTGGACGCGCTCTGAGCTTGTTCCCTCAGCCTTGGACCGTGGGGCTTGAGCCATGCTCCGAGTCCGTCATTGGCCCTGAGAAGAGGTCTCAACCAGAAAATCCAGGGGTTTACTGATGGAAAAAGGGGTCGCCTACATTTGGAATTTGGTTTGGCGCTTTCGGGAATCTAGGAAGGCTCTAAAAGGGGTTCTAATGCTTCGTCCTTTGTTATGGGGCTCAACTCAGGTTGGTTTGGCTCGGCCTTATTTCTTTTCCTTTTCCGTTTTGAGCCCACCTAGGCTTCCACAAAAACTACTTTTTCACCATCCTTCAAAATGTTATCAGTTGTCTGGGGGAGTTCAGGAACAAGGGTGGGGGGGTAGCAGATGAATGAGAAGTAGTTGTGACTCACACAACTATGTTCCTACAAAATGATACATAGCTAATGCCAGATGGGTGGGTCCGGCCACACCTGGGGAGCTTATTTACTTACAGGAAACAAAAAGCTTCAACCACAGCTAACTCATGAATTCACAGCGAACTATTCAACCAATTGTTTTGAACTCAATACATAGCCATCGTAAAAGTCTTTCAATTAGAAATAATAAGTTTGGAGATGAAAGATACAAAATGACAGTATATCTTTTGTTCTCTACCTCCCTGATTATTACAGAGCAGCCTTTTATAGGCATCGACTTAGTTGAAAATGACTTGGACCATACATAGCAAATTTAATGGCTTAGATTGCTAAATCGATCTTCCAAATTGGGTGGTTGGAACAACCTATTTGATTTAGCCTAACAAACCCTCAACCAACCCCCAATATTGGTATTAGCGACATTCAGTGAGGATAGCGAATATTTTTGTCATGCCGGAAGTTGAACTCGTTCAAACATAGTTGGAGGTGGCTTGCTTGTCTAGAAGTATGCAGCCTCTCATCCTTTGCATCGTTAGGTACTAATCCCAAATTGGCTGTTAAGTACAAAAGTGGTGGAACATGGTTCATGGCCCAGCACTCTCTTATTCTCATCCTACTCAGCTACTGCAATATCCACACTCGACCATATTGATTAGTTAGTTCATTGATAGCAACTCAAATTCGCTTAAATTCAACTAGTAAACAGCAAAATGTCGCACTGCAATGCTTTACCTCGTAGTAGGATTTTGACATTGTTAAGAGCAATAAAAATGGCACGAGAGTAGGTTTAGGAGTACAAAAAGGAAAAGAATATAGGTGGAAAATAGTGGCAGTGGGGACAAAAAGGGGGACCAACACATACTACTTCAAATGGTTTACATCTTGTAATAGTTTACCCTCATAGCTCATGTTCCATATATTGGCTGGTATACCTAATTTTTCCTTCACTTTATTTTTCATATATAATACTAGATCCATTGACCGAACCCTTATAAGGAAAGATTTTCCACTTAGATTCTTCAAAAAAATTGGAAAGCCTTCCTCATAATCTAGACCTGAGGAAATAAAATCCCTTGATGGAAATATGGGGTTGATTCGTTTCAGACTCCATCCACCAAACCCTTGTATATCTGTAGACAAAATTGAAACAATGTTCTGAATGTCGATATTTGCCAAAAATTAACCATCTGAGCAATTGCGGACTTTGATCTGTACATATTGTCCCCTTTTGAGAAACCATTGGTGCCCATGCAATATTGAAAAACCACAAATGCATCGTTATAAATCTTGCCCACAAAAAATCTATCCTAAAATACCCACATAAAAATGAGATATGATCTATGCTTCCACAACTATGCATAATAGAATGATTCAGGTACCTCTGAACGTCCATTGGCACCATAAAAAACTTCCTGCATGTAAATGCCATGTACCCATTGTTGTTAACCTTTCTCATTCTAAAAATCTTCATTATCTCCTTTTGTACCACCAAATTTGGTCCATGGGAGCTCAGATAGCGTGCTTAGTGAAAGCCACGAGCCTCTGATGCCACCTGGAAGCCTTTGGCTGCATCCAAAACCCCTTTGATTTGTTCTAAATATAATTAATTTATACTTTAGATTATTATTATTTTAGCTTCTTTTTTTATCAAAGCAATTATTTAAGGTATCCTAGTCAAAGGTGTGATCGGCTAGGGTTTCTTAGGCATTGTTGTTCCTCCCCCTTGTTTTGATCATTTTGTTGTAGGTCTAAGGTTTCATTTGTGGTTGGGTGTGGTTTTTTTAGTCTTCATGATAGATTTGTAGTTTTTTTCATTGAATCGAGGTTTGTCCTAGTTTTTAGCAGGCTCAATTTGTTATCATCTCAGATGTTCCTTTCCTATTCCATCCATTCATTGGGGTATTTTCTGTTGTGGGACTATAATATGATGGTGTTTCTCTAATTCTTCAGTGTTTGAGATCATTGCTTGTTCTACAAGTTTCCCAAGAAAATTTGTTAAAAAGGTGGAGTCAATTCCCTCTCTTGATTTTGGGTTTTCCTCCTCTGCGAAGAAGAATGTGACTACATTGAAGGAAAGAGGGTTGATTGGTAATTTCATTGGCATTTGGCGTAGCTATATTTCTTTTTTAGAATTGAACTCTATTAATGAGGTAAATCATGATACTGTTGGTATTTTTTATTGTGAAAATAGTGATTATGCTTTTTCTTTTTGAAAACAAGGAGGATAGGAGTCAAATATATAGGTTTGCAACTTATTTCATAGGTACTAGAGGAAAATTTCTCACCCACTGGTCTCTAGTTTTCAATTCCATGTAGAAATTTCTTCTATACAAGTTCGGATTAGGTTTCCATATATTCCCCTTCTTTGTTTGGGTGAAGGCATTTTTAATGCTATAAAAGATAAATTAGGTCGATTTATTTTTAGTGATATGGACAAGAAGAATAACTTTCGAGCTAGAATTTGTATTGAAATAGATTTCTCAAAAGGCCTTCCTAAGGTGATTCAGCTTAACTTTGACAGTTGGTCCCATGTTCAAGCCTTGGATTATGAAAAGGTTTCTTTAAATGTATTTTTTGTCATGAGTATGGGAACCTTTGCAAAAATATATCCTAAGGCTTCAACTTCTCTTATTTATTCTAATCATCTTCCATTTTCTCATAGTAATTATGAGCAAGGAGCATTCAAACCAATTACAAGGAAACAAAAGAATTATTTGACTAAGAGGTCGCATGCTAGCAAGCTTGAATCTCATCAGCATCCTCCCTTCAATAATAGATATAGAGTTTTGAAGTCCTCAAAGACAGAAGTTATGGGGGATGATTCCCTAATTAATTAGTTAGTCCCAAGTCACGTGTCTACAAAGAATATTGATTCATCCATTAAGGAAAAGTCTTCATCTAAAAAAAAAAAAAAAAAATTAATTTGGAATAGAGGATGAGGATAATCAAACCCCCCTCTTCCTCTCATTCCTATTCACATGTGCTAAAAAATAATCCATGTTCTTCCCTTCCTTTAACAAGAAGTAAGAAATATCAAAGAAAGAAAACCCCAAAATCTGGGTTCGAAAATCCTCTTGCCATACATGGGTCTAATAGTGGGTCGATTTCAACTAAGTCGATGCCTATAAAGTCTGCTCTGTATAATTAGGGAGGTAGCAAACAAAATATATACTATCATTTTGTATCTTTCATCTCCAGATTTATTATTTCT
>Ga0115851_100762_pt1 | contig 15694 bp, 11 predicted proteins | sample InSIn2gowninarea_FD_83865 | JGI IMG/M metagenome (GOLD analysis project Ga0115851, IMG submission 83865)
GGGGTTAATGCTACCAATCCATCATGTCAGTGTCGCCGGTATGTTCAAGAGAAGTCGCTCAGAGGATTCACCTGTGTCTCATCCGCTGCAATACATTCACTCCCCATCTCTTGCATGACAAACAAGGGAAAGACTTTCCAAGATATGCTCTTGTAGTTGCTAGAATATCTCTAGTGATCCTAAAGACAAAATATTAATACATCCGAGAAAGCTCAACCACTAATCAAATGTGGACATGATATGAAGACATTTCATTAAACGAATTCAAATCCTAGTGGCTCATGCCTAGCTGCGCACATGACAATGCCTCATCATCAGATATTGCTAGTAATACTCTAGGGATAATTGTCTCATCAACTGAGATGCAAAGGATGAGGTCAAAATTGTCATGGGTCCAAAACAAAACCTACAACAACAGGTACAAATTATGGAGAAAGATTGATCTCTCATAAATAAACACTAAATCAAAGAAAAGAACATGGAATTAAAGTTTCATGCCCTCCTCCACAAACACAATCAAACATTAGCAATACAAACTATATTTACATGAAATCGTTGAGCCTAGACAAGACAATCACAATTCTTAGCCTCCTTACGTAGGAAATCAAGAACAAACTCAATGTTATCCCCTCAATATAATGTCTTTAGACGATTGGTCACACCGATTATAAAAATACGACACTCCATTGATTAGTTAACTTGAGCCATATCCATATCAAACTCACAAACTTTCTCAGGGCGGGGGAATATCTCACTGTTAATCATCTTGGATAAATTCTATCTATTTATCGTTGACTCTACTCTAGTGACCAAAGGCATATGAAGGAATAACGATTTTCGTAGACTCCACGCATGTCACAAGATCCTCCACATGCAAGATTTGCATATAGTCTTCCAAAAAAACACAAACACATTATACATGCCTACTGCTATTTTCCTTATTTTCCCATGTCTATGAGTCCTCTCAACAAGGGGTAAGCCTCAAAGGGTTTTGACACCAACTAGAAAATCAAATTGCACACCAAAAACTATATTTCACACAACATTCATTCAAAAATATTATACAAATATATACTTGGATTAAGATCCAACTAAATCCAAATATGAATATGGGAGTTGAGATATTCTCTCAACCAAATCCCAACCAAATTCTAAATTTACCATGTAAGCATTATCTCCAACAATTGTTACTAGCCTTTATGACAATGCTATTGACAATTTTAAGATCACTATGGGTTGGTAAAAAGAAATAAAATGCATCATTAGAGTAAAGTAAGATTGAACCTCATCCATACCTATATTGGAATATACATTAATAATAAATAATAGTGCTAAAAATATGCAGGTTGTGCTCCCCATGCTCAATCATATAGTCATCACTCTTCTCCTCAAGATGTTGATATCTTGTTCTTTTGGTGAAAAACAATTATGATCTTCACAAGCAACTAAATTTTTTCAAGAAATTATGTGCTAAGATTAGTATGAATTTTAACACCAAAAAAATTGAAGTCATCATAATTAATTCTAAGAATATCACATTTAATACTTTCATACATAATAAAAACAACTAATAGAAAATTCCTTCATACAAATAACTAAAATTATCACAACCTTAACTAGAATTATCACAACCTTAACCTAGAATTATAAAATTTAGACAATAATTTACTACTCACTCCACCACATCATGGATTGGATTTCAAATGTGTGTTACCTCACTCCACCTAAGTGCCTTTAGGCGGGAAATATCCAACTTGTGAGGTAGACGCTGCGAAGCAGCAGCGATATTGTCCCTATATCTTTAAATGAATGTTTTCACATTCGAATATGGATTGGACTGGATGGTTAATTCCCTCTAAAAATGGGGAAAATGGGAAATTATGAATGATTGAAATCATTGGGCCTCTTTCGTGATATTTTTGGTCAATTAAAATTTTATATATAGAAAAACCTAAAACTGCGTGTGTAGAATGTGGCCTTTGAGTGCTATGTTTATTGCTCCTCGCTTTCGAGTTGATTTCTGGCGAGCCAAAGATAAGGACATTGAAAAATTGGTGTTGTTCATTCCATGGCCCTGGTCTAATTGACAACTGACCTCCTTTCTAGTTAATATCAGAAAATAGAATGACAAAAGTATGATTATATTTAAAGATAGATTAAGTACCTTATTATCCCTGCTGCAAGGTAGTGGATATTGCAATGGGTTTTTGGTCAAACCCGTATTAGTTTGGGTTTGACCAAAAAAATTGTAAAAAAAATTATAGTATAACATTACACATTAAAATATATGACCTTTTAAAAATAATTTAATTTATTTATGTTCAATTTGATTGGCTATCAAATTGAACATGTTATTTCCCTTTGCCTCTATGATGGGCATTTATGATACAATTTGTTTTGGAAAGGCTATGAAATTATTGCTAATGAGTATAATCATTTTATATTCCTATTTATGAAAATGGCTAATGATTAATATAATCTAATAAAAAATATATCATTTAAAATTATATATATAATTTAAAATGATTATTTAAAATCACATGTGTAATTTTAAAATATTTATTAATGGTATGTGAAAGATACATTGTTTTTTTTACATTATATTTTTTAGTGGTAGAGGTCACTTAGGTTTTTGTGCGAACTTAACCACATATGATAGATTTTACACTATTAATGAATGAATGATATTCAAAATAATAAGACATTTGTAATACGAATAAATACAACATTTCCCATATTCATAAACCAAGGTATACTAGAAATTTCAGATAGGACCTCTACCCAAGTCTAATAATAAGATTTTGACAAAACCACATCCACAAACTATAAAAAAGCCAAATGTAAACTATTAATAATTATTTCTATGTTGCAATACAAATAATATTAATTTACAAAATTTAATAATACATTTAATTACAATTTAAAATTAATCTAATTATAACATTTTAAAAATTTAAATCTTTGTATTTTTATTGTTTTCTACTTTAATTTAGCTATATTTAAACTAAGAAACAAGGACTAGCTACCATGTAACCTTTGTTTCGAACCATTTACACAAAGATTTTGGTGAAAGCATACAAACATGTCTTATCAAATATTCTTTTCCTGTACATACACCTTATTATTCAAAAATCCATTGAGTAATGACTTTATCAATAATATTTTGTGGAAATTGAGATATCAGATGTGACAAGGCTCTCTCAAATGCTCTAGATGAGATGGAATGAAATATCTCCAACTTTCGAAGGTTGAAGTGTTTTAAAAGTTTTTTTCAATAGAGGTTGTCGATACTAGCGTGTAAAATCCATAATAAGAGGCCCACCGATATAGAATAAGAAAGAAAATCGATGACAATCTACATAGAAGATTGTGTTCCAGTAATGAGGATTTGTGGATTTCAGATGATGATTAAAAATATGAAGAGGGGACAAAAATATATGATGCTGATCTTGAGGAAAGATTTATATTTTAGAAAAATTCAAGATTTTATTTTGTCCAATCTAATTCATCATTATAAACGGAACCGGTAAAAGTGGAATGATGGAAATAATCCTGGGGTATCTTTGTGTTTTCATCTATATTTATATTTTTTCGTGCGCAAATGATAGCTTGTTTGTTTGATGTTCAGGTTAGATGTGAATCCAAATGACTTCACGACAATAACAGTGGTCGACGCCGCCTCTCTGACACTCCATCGAAAACTAAGATCGATGTCGTTTGCAGCCCAACCTACCACACATGATTTCACATGTAGCTAATTTTAGATCAACTCTATTTTTTTCTATAAATTTATATTTCCCTTAATCTTAGAATGCAAGCGTAAGTCAATGCCTGTGTGTAATAGAAATCTATAATTGGTCATTTTATTTTTTTCTCTCCTTAATGAATTATCCCTATTCCTGTTATCTCTTGCTATGTCTGTGATTAGTTTTATTCTCTGTTTTGTTTCTTTGATCTCAACAACTGGTACTGGTATCAGAGCCAGTGAGAAGGAATCTCTTTGGTTGTACTCTATGGTTAATCGTGCCCCAAAATCTGCTTCTTCGCCGCCACTTAAAGAGTCTTCTTGTAGAGTTAATAGAGAATAAGATTCACGACTTTGATTCCCGAGAAGATACTAGAGTCTACTTTTGAAATTAGCAGAGAATAAGATTCAAAACCTTCATTGCCCAGAAAATGCCAGTCTTCTTATGAAATTAGCAGAGAACAAAATCTGTGAAAGAGTTTGATGAAGGATATGCATATTTCTTCCAAAAACCTACGCTGAAGATATTGGAGGTACGATGGTCAAATTCCGTTGGGATCGCTACAAAATGGGTGTGCTGAAAGTCATTTAGTAAATGTCGTCGTATGTTATTTGGAATGTGGTGTATTGTTCCTCTATGATTTAAATCATTTTAAAGTCATCTTATTCTCATCAATCGTTATCTTATTTTAATAATAAGAGTGTATGGGAGGTTTTTCCATTAGGAGTGTATGAAGGAAGATCTTTGAGCGTTGTGGCTCTTATTCAAATCTTATTAAAATAATTTTGGTATTTTAAAATGAAAGTAAAAATGGGAAAGGGTCCTACTTTGTTATATGCATCTTTTTATTAAAGAAAAGATTTAGTTACGATTTGTTTAAGAGTTGGTGAAGTGAAATCATGAAAGTTTTATTTTATAAGTGAAGTTTAGTTTTGGGAGATTAAATTTTATCGAGAATAGAGACATAATAATTATTGACATGGAAAAGTTGAGTGGGGCTAGTTTTTTCCTATGGAAATGACAGATGATGATATATTGATTTTAAAAGATCAGTATTTTCCAATTGAGGGTGTTACAAAGAAACCCTCATCGATGATAGATGATGAGTGGAATAAGCTAGATAGAAAGATGATTTCAATAATCTGCGAATATTTAGAAAAGAATGTGTATTTCACTGTGTCTAGAGAAAAGACGACAAAAAGATTATGGAAGAATCTCCATGATCTATATAAGAAGAACACATCATCAAGAAAAGTGTTCTTAATGAAAAAGCTTTATAATATCAAGATGAAGGAGGGTTCTTCAGTTTTTGAGCACTTGAATAAATTTAAAATTATTACTAGTCATCTTGCCTCTGTTAAAATAATACTAGATTATGAAATTATAGCCATTTTGTTTATGTGTTATGTTAGTGCCTATCAGCCATGTCAGTCACGAGTGATCAAATATGCTCTTTCAAAAAAAATTCTAGGGTCTTAGGTTAATTTTTTTTTATGGTTTCATTAGGTATTCAAATAAAAAATCTTGATCATTGGTTGTTGAGTCTAGGTTAGTGCTACTCCCTTCAGTAATCATGGTTCTCATTAGTTGTCATGGTCATGTTATTACTAGTCTCGAATCAGTTGAAGTGTTAGCATTTAAGTCTTGGTCTATGGTTTCCACCGATGTTGTTAATACTATGTCCAAATTAAAAGCAAAGAGCCATCATTGTTATGTATCTTAAGTCTTCAGACCAAGGGAGATAGAATGTTAGGAAATAAAACTAATAAAAGGTATCAATCAACATTTATGAAGATATTACTGCAAAAGGAAGGGTATATTGTCATCCTTTGACATATACAAGAAAAGGTGTTTTTGTAAGTTTTAAAGACATTCCAAACATTTTTTCATCATTAACATGCACAAAAGATTCCAATTAATCATCCATAGCCAAAAAAACTCATTCAACATCAAATCTCACTCTTATTGTGCATCTCAAACTCTCACATTACGTTTTTAGCCTGCTTGGTATGTTTTCATCTAGATGCTACGTTTTCTTGCAAGCGTGGCTTGAAAGACATCTCCAAACACTTTCTTCAATGGGAGAATGTCTTCTCAACTCAATATAGGTGTGCCAAAGGCAAACACCACCTCAACAAAGTGAAATTTTCAATTAAAAGGTGTGGAACCTTCTCCTAGGGTTTCAAAGCTAGTTTTTCACTTTGTGAGTTAATTGGCACACAACTAAACTAGTTTCCCCACACTTACTACCCTTCCTCACACTGATATATAACTCCCCTATAATTTCTAATCCTTCTCATTCATCCCCATAGCTTCTAGGGAAAACCCTAGACCCCACACTACGTTTTCAATAGAAAGGGTAGCGTGGACTGTGTAAAAATTATTTGTTGTCCATCCCATCACTCCTATCCTATTTATCACTTCCCTAAGGTCCCTAGGACCCCTACCCACGTCCCAATTTTTGATGATTTCTTAATTACCTCCATAACTCCTCTTTCCCCTCACTTCGAATTACAAAACCTAAATCCCCAGTTTCCCTAATTAAAACTCAGTTTTTTCCATTCCTCATAACCTAGTTTGTTGTTCAACATTTGAATATGGAAACTCAAAAGAAAACCTACAAAAAGGGAGGAAAAGTGTCAAGGTTTGAACCCCTTAACACTCAAGATTTGGTCCCCTCACCATTTTCTAAGCAGTGTTTCCAAAATGTTGGTTGCCTAGGGTTTTGTGAGCAAATCCAACAAGTGGGTTATCTTGCTAAACTAACCAACTTGTTTTCCACAAACCTTAGAGGAGATAAGGTCAATATTGTTGAGGTGGAATTCATCATTTCATAAAAAACAATAGTTGTTGCCAAAGGGATAAGAAACAATGGGGAAAAGTGGTTCAAAAACTCAGATTTGGACACATCAAATTACAGGGTTTTCATCAAAATTCAGTTCAAAGAGGCTCCCAATGGTATTTTTCCTTTTCGATTGTTGCTTGAAAGTTTTTCTCCATTAATGAAGTTCATCATGAAATATTTTACATGTGAGGGTAGGTTTTCAACAGTGCATAAGTATCATATCAGATTGTTGATGCACTTCACCGATGTAAAGCCTCTCAACCTATCTCACTACCTTTACAAAAATTTAGTTAAGATGGCAAAGAAAGTTCTAAATAAAAAGGATGATCACCAAGCTAGTCTCTACCACCAAGATTTAATTAAAATCATTGTCCTACACCAACTTGAAAAGAGGAACATCTCTTGGGAAAGCTTCATGCAGTCCACAGTATTTCTGCCTTCTATTAGTGAGCCTACTAGCCACCGTACACCACCATCATCATCCAAACCAAGGGAGGTTGGCTCATCTAGTAGAGTTTGGTTGAATAAGACACTTAGGGCAGAAATCACTCTAACCTACATTAGAGGGAATAGGCTTGTGTTTTCTCCTAAAGAAGAGGAAAGGGCCAAGCCTACTTCAGTTGACAGGGAAGTAGCTCCACATCACCATGAAACATCAGTTGGTAGGAATATTAATGAAAAATAGGGAAAATCATTGAAGAAAAATGTCATGGAGAAAGAGGCCGAGATTAGAGGTTTGAAAGATGATTTGGCTAAATCCAACTACATGATTACATTTTTGCAGCAGGAAAATAGATAACTTAAAGTGAACAAATAGTAATGTCAAAACCTAGAATGGGTGTAGAGGATGAGCCAGGAAAAGGTAAGAAAGTCATTGGTTTAGAACAAATGGAGGACAGTAAATTTCAATTCAAGCTAGAGAGGCCTAGAACCAAGGGCATGAAGAGGAAAGGAGACCAAATGAGTGAGCCATCTACACCTTTGGAGTAGATAGACATTAACAAATCCATTAGAAAATATTTTGAGAAAGATAGGGAGTATTTGCTTGATAAAGTTAATTTCCACTTGTTACCGGGAATAGTGTCTATGCAGAATTGCTAGTCCCACTAAGGGTGGTAGTAACCTTAGAAACAAACAGAGTAAGGCTACATTCGTATTCCTTTATGACAAATAGATAAGAGAGGAATGAAGACACCAACCTCAATCTTGCGCTTGGTTCCTCACTTGATTCCTCTCCCTTCTGATAGATCCTTACTGCTTGCTTCCTCGTCAGCCCAGCTTCAAAGAGCACCTATAGAATCAAAGAAGCACAATACTATCCGAGAACAGAGATCTACTAGCATAAACAATATAAGATCAGATGTATATTGACCACACACAAACATATATCATAAAATATGCAAGAATGTGGAGGAAAACTTGAATAACTTTATTGATATCAAGAAAAAAGCAGGGGAGGATTACAACCAATTGTTTTGACCCAACGTCATCCTCTCAGTAAGAAACCCTTCTTCACCTCATGAAAAGATTAGATCACCCAACACTATGATGTTGCAGCAAGAAACCAATAACACTTCCTTACAAGATACAAAATTCCAGCCTCTGGATCTCTGGGATGAGGGATCCATATATAGATGTTTGCAAGGTGGGTGAGTCAGATTCTAGGGTTTGATTAGTGTCCTCTCTCTGATAGTTCTTGATTCCACTTGGAGAATGATGATATCTTACTCATCCCTGGGCGAATTTAGAGAGGAAAGTGTCACAGGAGAAGCTTCTGGAAGATTCCATGATTTTCCACCTTGCACATTGCCTATGCCATTTGTCCATTCTCACCCATCGCACCCCATAGAAGGGCTTTTCAACATGCATCACACCCTCCATGTGTATTTAGGTGGGATGCAGTGCACTTTGTCCATGGAGTAGGTGAGATGGTCCAGTTTTGACCAGTTCTGAGTAGTTTTTCATGGAGAACTTCTGGGAGATGATGTGATCAGCTGACCTTGTTCTTTTAGGGGTTGGAACAAAACTTTTAGGGACTTAGAAGCCCTTGGTTTATGGACATTTAGGATTGGGGTTGCAGTGCCCAAAAATGTCCATAACAGTTGCCCCCTAAAGCATGAGGTCGTTAATTAATTTTTGATGTCGGGTGAAATGCTTTATCATGAAGATCCAAAGTTTTTCGAGCTGGAAGGTGACCTGTAATAAGATACAATACAACACATTATATTCATAATATTTTTCATTTCCTGGCTGAGTCGGGCATTCCCATGCTCAGCTTTATAAATTCATTTTCATGTACATAGGACAGACAATCATTTGAGTGCAGACTGATGATCCCAGTAGAGCCATCATCCCTTAGGTTGAATGATTATCTGTGCAACAATGATGTACACTGGATGTCTTTATTTTCCTGAATGTATCTCGTAGCCCAGATGGATGAAACTAGATCTGGGGTCTTCAATCTCGTTCGATCTTCACTCGAAGTACAAGTCAATCCATGTGAGAGATGTTCTGGAGTCAAACATGGAAAGACATTGCCTGATTACCAGCCAATGATGTATGATGTTAACAGGCACGAGAGGAATCACCAATAATGATGATGACCCTCAAGGTACTACAGTACAATTTGCACGGTGTGAAAGAGGGACTTGACATCGAACACCATGCAAAATCTTTCGATCAAAGTCCAGTGATGTAAACCTGTCGCCGGAAGTGAGAAACTTGCCATTGAGGCATGCAAGCTTCAAAGTACTGGAAGGGTTGTTCCTAAATAAACTTCTTGGATAATGAGCTGATGTCGACAAGAAGCGATCTGTCACAGGAGGGCCTTAATGAATCCCACATCTATGACATGGAACGAAGCAAATGATTTTAATGGAGGTGAAAACGATCTAAGGATACAAGGTTCAGGATGGCAGTCATGAAAAGATGGAGAGTGAATGTATTGCAGCGGATGAGACACAGGTGAATCCTCTGAGCGACTTCTCTTGAACATACCGGCGACACTGACATGATGGATTGGTAGCATTAACCCCAAATGTGGATGGTTTGATGGACCAATGGTGATGTGACCGATGAACGGAACAACCCAACCCGACTCAGATGCGGAGTGAAAGTGTCATGTTCAAGAGCGACTTGCTACCAGTAAAGTTTTTTCAACTTTTCTTCCCAATTTTTCCCCAGTCATTGTTGACTAGTACCTCTTTATTTTTGTCAAGCTTGAGGAGGATAACATATGCTTGTTCTATAATCTTCCCTTCGAGCAAACCCATCGCTATGTTTTAATGAGCCTAGTGATAGTGAAATTCGGTCTTGTCTGTGAGGACAAGTTTGTCGCTATTAGGTTTTAACGAGTTTAACGACAAAGATAACTGGGTCCTTTTCAATTTTAGAGAGTCTAAAAGGGACGTAAAGGAAACTTCAATAGTTCCTTTTTCATCATATAATCCCTTAGGTCCGAAAGAATATAAAACAATAAGAAAGGGATGAATTTTCGATAATTTTAATGAGCCGAACAAGACAAGCGCTTGATCTTTTTGTGTAATAATCCCTCGGGTCCAAAAAGATTAAAATCTAAAGGAGGGATAGCACTTCCGGTCACTTTAACGAGCTGGAGAGGCCAATTTCTCAACAATCTTTTCATTTTTTACGAGTCAGATGAAAAGAGCTTAAAGGAGACTCGTTTTTTGAGGAACGAGTGATAATTTCAGATAGCAACTGATTCTAGAAGGTTTGGAATTTTCCAATCATGGCAGCGTCACAAGGATGGCTAACTATATCACTTTTCACAGTTGTTCCTCAAAAGGGTAAACAATCAAATGGGGGTGAATGATCGGCCAATATAGAGTGGAGGTGATGATGAGAACATGACCAAGGCTTCAAAGGCTGATGATAAGGCATTCACGATGGTTATTTACGGGAAGTTGATTCATTTTTTAATGAGCTTAAACTCTGGGGGAAACATTTGCTCATTGCTTATGTTTATTTTTTAAAGAGTTTGAATTCGGCGTTAAAACTGCTCGATCTAGTCATATAATAAGGGTGTCTCATCTAAGATGCCATTTTTGTGGAGATTGCACCTTACAAAGCTTTGCTCTGGTGCCTTTCTTTATGCAAGTTAGGAAACGACCAATCCTACGAGTTTAAAGGGTTAGAGGACCTATAAATTTAAAAAATAAATTGTTACTCTTCACTCGCACACCAAAAGGTTTGCATGCCCCCAGGTATAGCGAAAAATTTCCAGGTTACCAAAGATTTTTCTAACCGTGTTGCGGATAAAACACTTCTTCGACGATGTCTACCAAAATAAACAAAGGTGAGTGGCGCAGACGCCTCCACCCACATAACTTTGACGAGGGAGTCTTATTCCAATCCAATCCCATTTTCCTAAATGGACAGGTGTGTCAAACTAGTCATATATCCTCCGTGGAAATTTACTCTATACCCAAGGTTTTCTTGTCGAAACAAGCTAGGGTGCATGCCCCCTGGGTTTCAATCATGTCCTCCGAATCACTCGCGTTCATCAGGTGGACGGACTGGGATTTGATGAGACATTCCTTACGTGAAAAGACCATTCAGGGATGGTACCTGACTATTAGCTATGTGTGAGCGGGGAAACGACAGTTGGTCTACGAGCTTGACCACTCTCCCTTAGTGCGGAAACACATTACTCTAAAGAGTGAGGAGACGATGGCGCCCATGCTATAAATATAGTCACATCCAAGGAGTAGATTATAATCCAAGGGTCCTCAGACTACCATTACGTTTATGTGAACGATTTTCCTTCTCAACGTTATGGGTACATTGGGAAGGATCCCTAATGGTCGACTGGTTCCTTTGTCGAAGCCTGTCAGATTTCTCATCTCAGGCAGAAGCAATGGTGAACCAAGCGCTTCCCAAGCTATTGAGGAAAGGATACTCACAGATGCCCTTTCATCTATGATGGTACCTGCCATGACCATTTTGTATGCTTGTACAATAATTCGAAATGGTACACTAGCTGGTAAACGGGGTCTGCCTAGCAGATTCCAATCGAAGGAAACAACTAGGTTTCTTGGAGGTGGGACCGAATAGACGGCCGGGTATGACTCTGATGAACTTCCTTCTTGTGGTAAAGGAACGGGTAGACTATCCCTATGTTCATCGGAGTCTGTGTTTACGAAGAGAATTTGAACGGTGTCATTCTTATTTTCCTCGGTGATTATATCATCTAAAGATGGATCTTCTGAAGGCAATACCGGGTCAACTGCCGTCTCGACCTTTTGACTTTTGTCTGGTATGGATTCAGAGGGTTCATCTTCAACGATAGATGTTTTAGCCGACCACAATGGCGTGTCAGCCGGATTTTCAACCAGTGATGGATTTGGCAAAAGTTTCTTATATCCTGGCGGAAGTCGTACCGGTGAAATCGGATGGTCATCCAAAACTTTTTTAGCCTCATCTAGGAAGGGACAACAGTGGATGGCGTGATTGCCTTCACACAGTTTACAAGGAAATCTGCGGTTCCCTTTTTGTCTAGAGACTTCACTTTCACTAGTTGACGCTGTATTCTCAACATGATCATCAGAGGTTGATGACATCGGGTTGTGCAAATGAGGAGACCAGTCCCTTAAGATCTGAGGGATGCAAGGACAATCTTGATGATAGTGGTCTCCATTGCAAATGACACATGGCGATTTAGGCCTGGTTGGTGCAGTGTGTGGATTTTCACTAGATGATGTCTGGTTGCCCCTTTTGCCTTTGGCTCCTTCTTCTTCTTTTCTTTCTTCTTCTTCTTCTCCTTCTTCTTCTTAGTTACTTGATTTTTGGCTTTACCAGCTTCATCAAGCGAAGAGGAAGGAGGAGATGAAGAATTAGACGAAGTAGAAGGTTGGGGGGTAACTCTGGTATCATTTAGTTGTTGACTTGACTGTTTAGGAGTTACGATATTCTGAACGACAGAAGTTGAGGAAAGCCATACAAGAAAGCCGATTGTCAATCCAAGAAGTGACAATGTCACCATATGAGGTGCACCAACCTCTCCTTAGGAGGAGAAAGGACTAGGGTTTCCCCTGAGGGGAACCCCTTGGTTGGTGGACTCCATTTTCCTCAACTTTAAGATCAACGTAGGAAAGGTGATATTTATTCCATTTAAAATAAATTTTAGATGCTTTGACACAACTTGTTTTTTCAATTTTTAAGAGTCGAGAAAAAACAAAAGATGACTCTAGTTGCCTTCGATTTATAATGAGCCTGAAGTGAAAAGTGCTCAGATGGAACTTTTCTTTTAAGGAGTCTGAAAAGGAACGAAAGAGACTGATCTAGAAGTCTAAACAGAGGGATTACCAAACCAATCGTAAAACTGCAGAATAATTTTTACAGTACGGCAGTCAATATTCCCGAATGTTGTGTTTAGTGCATTGCGATCGATAGGGCGGCAGACATGGCTTCCTATAGATAAAGGATAAAGCCTATTGTAGTCTTCCAATATATACTCGACGGTACATGGGAGCACAAGTCTGTATCGGCACTTGTCATCTCAAAGTGGAGGAATCACCCAACCAATAATGAAAGAAACACTTACCACGTTTTACGATGTCGGAACACGTCTCTAACCTAGACTTTTAAATGTTGTGCGTTAGGTTCCAAAGCATTTTTAGATTCATTGAATTTATTTTATAGTTGATCTTGCTTAAGAAATTTGCCTTTCAGGTTCACCGCGTGATGTAGATGTACAATTCCTAAAATGCAATCTAAGATGATAAACAATCGTTTAATCTTATTTTAGCAATGAAAATCCTAGCTACTAAGGAAAGAGGGATGATTTCTTTCAGCATAGAGCACACACTGTATGCACTGTCCTAAATCAAACCGACAAGAAGTCTAAATGCAAATGCACATGCATGTATTGTTTTTTAGCTTTCTTAGTGTATGTGATGATAAGAAAGCTAAGTGCAAATCTAAATTATTTCCAAAGCGACAATACTCAACAAATTTCTTTTCAAAACGAAGTGAAATTAAGAGAGACACTTTGCAATTTCGAAATGAAAAATTGCTTTTTCAACACTTTAAAAACTACTAATTCAAATCATATGCAATAGTAGCTTGTATAATCGGCTACCAAGAGTAAGGGGATTATATTCTATGGCTGAAAATGATAGCTACGACACTTTCAGATCAAAGAACAACCGCTCGATTATGCTACTTTTTGAAAAAGAGAACAGAAAATGATGCAAAATACATAAAAACACTTACAGTTCTTTGCACTATGGAGGCGGAAAGATGTAAAGGAAGGGGGTTTTTATAGAGATACACTGACCATAGACAGCTAAACTCTAGAATAGGACTGAAAATAGTGAGTGAAAAACCAAAGCCTTAAGGTAGAGTTAACCTTATCTGACCAGCGCACCTGTTACACAGGGATCCCTGCTTTCAGCGCACCTACCGCACTCGGGAAGTGTGATGCAAGCAAACTGCCTTTAAGGTAGGGTGCGATGGTACTAGTACGAGACTTTGAATGAGTTTTTACTCACAATTTGCAATCCAGTTCGGGGATTTAAGCCAAGAAAGCAATGTTCAGTATATGAAAATCACAGAGGTGGATCTAAGGAGGTTACCAGAGCTACCACTCAGGGCAATCAGTCTGTTTGTAGATCGATTGTTTAATTCATAAACAAAACCCAAAGATTTACTGAAGCAACATTGATCTACTTTGCATTCGTAAAACAAATGCAGTTCGAAGGCTACCTGGCTTGGCTTCAGGCTCCATCTGTAAGTTTATAAAAGAAATGAAGATAGGCTAACAAACAATCTAGTCGCTCCCCAACAGAGTCACCATTTTGTTACCGGGAATAGTGTCTATGCATAACTGCTAGTCCCACTAAGGGTGGTAGAAACCTTAGAAACAAACAGAGTAAAGCTACTTTCGTATTCCTTTATGACAAATAGATAAGAGTGGAATGAAGACACCAACCTCAATCTTGCGCTTGGTTCCTCACTTGATTCCTCTCCCTTCTGATAGATCCTTACCGCTTGCTTCCTCGTTAGCCCAGCTTCAAAGACCACCTATAGAATCAAAGCAGCACAATACTATCCGAGAACAGAGATCTACTAGCATAAACAATATAAGATCAGATGTATATTGACCACACATAAACGTATATCATAAAATATGCAAGAATGTAGAGGAAAACTTGAATAGCTTTATTAATATCAAGAAAAAAAAAAATCAAATTACACTGAGAAAAATGAGAAAAATGTGTTCGAGGCAAAAACATAGCGTGCATCTTGCAAGAGACTTTTCAAGGGGTTTATGTGCTCAAAATTTAGCTCATGATAGCTCATTGGAAATATTTATCTGTTTATTACACCATATCATCCTAAAGCACTGAACAAGACTAATTCTATCCCTCCAAAACTCAATTCTCCCACAACTACACCAAAAATGTAGCGTGCTACTCAAAATGAGGGAAAAAAGGTGTTTTTAAGGCATTGTTTTGACTTTTTGACCTACCAAATCATGCTGTAGTGGAAGTCCAGTTTGTTAGGATTGATGTAGAGGTCAAAAGTAATCTAGAACACTAATCCATTTTTCAAATATAGGCCACCAACAAAAATGTAGCATGGGGCACGCTACCTTTTATGGCCAAAACCTGCTAAAAATTGGAAAAATGACCAAAAATTAAAAAAGTTGCCAAAATTTCTCAAAATTTGCTTCATTGACCCTTTGAAAGACAATTAAAACTTTCAAGGATGCATCAACAAGAAATTACAATTTATCCTTCTTCTTTATCTTCTTTAGGGTTTTATTGAGTTTTTCCTTCATGCTCTTAACCCTAATGTGACAAATATTGTTCCGGGTGTATTAATGCCTAGCCATGTGCCTTTGCAAGTTGGTGTTCCTATTGGCCCTTTCAAGGAGTTTCTACAAGTGGTGTTATAGAAATTTTTGGGCACTGCAACCCCAATCCTAAATGTCCATAAACCAAGGGCTCCTAAGTCCCTAAAAGTGTTGTTCCAACCCCTAAAAGAACAAGGTCAGCTAATCACATCATCTCCCAGAAGTTCTCCATGAAAAACTACTAAGAAATGGTCAAAACTGGACCATCTCACCTGCTCCATGGAC
>Ga0115851_100764_pt1 | contig 15692 bp, 13 predicted proteins | sample InSIn2gowninarea_FD_83865 | JGI IMG/M metagenome (GOLD analysis project Ga0115851, IMG submission 83865)
TATTGAAGTTTCTCTTTGTGAAGCATCAACATCTTCGTCACATAACAACTTTATTAATATTGATGAATATAACATAAACTCTTCCACTATGAATAGATAGTCAAATCTTCCTCTTAGTCCTGATCCTAAGGACTATGAGAGAAGCACTGATGAAGGGCAGGATGAATAATTTCAAATAAATAAAGAGTCATTGTTTCCACTTAGTCCTAATCCTATGGACTATGAGAGAATCAATGGTGAAGATGTTGTTATTATAGTACATGTGTTGTCCTTGATGGCAACCGACACACAGGTCAATTCAAAGGTAATAGAGAAATTCCATAGAAGAATGGGATGATGGAACAAAGGATTACAGATCATAATGAAGAAATTAAAGAAAAATAATGATTTAAGTTGTATTAAGTTGTATACGTTGGTTCACCTAGTCCTAGTGAATACAAGCAGGTTTATAGAACAAAAGTAGCGTATACGTATGCACGCACTTTCATAGAAAGAAAAGCTTGTATGGGATGGAAAATTAAGGTTAAAGAATACCAAGGGTCAATACCATGGTATTAGCCCACAATATTGAGAGGAGTAACAGTTATTTGATTCCGTCTAAGAATAGCACAGGTTCTAAGTGTTGTTTTGGTCCGAGGTATTGAAGAAGGCTCTAAGTAGATAAGGAGGAGTATATCAAAGGGCTAATTGTGCATGTGAAAGGTTTTTTGATGAATACTTCTATCTGAAGTATATTTTGGGTTGTAAGGGCTATGGTTATGATATAGATCTGAAATATTTTATGCACCCTTGGATACAATATTGGATCAGGATCATGAGACTTGAAATGACTTATCATTGTATGATATGATAATGGATAGTCTAGATCTCATTGCTAATTCATAATTTATCCTTTATATGTTATGATCTGGGTATATTTGAAGTCTAGAATAGCTGTGAAGTTATAAGTTATTATCTGCAGATATATACGTTGATTTGCCTTGATAAAGGCACATATACACATTGGTTCAACACTTCTAAGTAGCATATACATTCTAACATATGATTTTTGAAGTTGCAATTGGTTCTAGTTCTTGATACAGTGTTCTGATTTCATCTCTATGTTCTGGTGATCGTGATCTTATTGTTCAAATTGATTGATTGTGATTTTATTCAGAGTTGATGGGTTTCAGTGACTGGTTGTATTGCAGTGATGATTGATTTTGAGCTTCAATGTTACTAATGGGTCCAGTATGAAAATTTGATGAAATGTGGCCTGCAAATTCTCTTGTTGTGTAACAGGAATATCCAGTCTGAAAATTTATGAAATGTGGCCCCCGGAGAAAGAGTGAAGGTGGTTGCCTTCTGTAGTGCAGTGCCTATGTACTGGTAAACATATCAGCTAGTACAAGAGCTAGGGGTTTGTAGTTCCCTTCCAGTAGAAGTTGGAGAACCAGAGAAGGTTGTAGCCTTCTGTAGGTGGGTGCCTCTGTACTGGTATGATTTTGTACCAGTACAAGATTGTAAACAATTTTTCATTATATTAAAAGAAGACATACACGACAACAGTAGTTGGTTTTTCTCCCTCATTGGGTTTCCACCTTAAATATTAGTGTTCATATGTGCTACTTATGTGTGTTTATTTATCTGTTCTTACGGCATCTGTTTGTTGCCTAGTAAAAGCATCACACTCTCATTTAAAATCAATAGACAATGAATTAACTGTTTTACATGTTTATTATCTATACGCTGGTTTCATTCATTGTAGTCACGGATATTCACTAGTTAGCTTCTATAAAATAGCATATGCATCTTGGAAAAGGAAAAGTAAAAAATTGATTCCCCCCCGCCCTTTCTCAGTATTTTTCTCAACAATTGGTATTAAAGCAGGTCCTTCAGAGGAACCTTGATCGCTTGAAGGAAGATCTCTCAAGATGAAGAATCACGAAGGAATGGGATCTATCTAGCCACCAATATTCAATGAAGATAACTTAGTCTATTGGAAGAAAAGAACTAGAGCCTATCTTTAGTCACTTGGAGATGATTTTTGGGTAATTATGGAAAGAGGATACTAATATCCAGTGGCAGTCCCCATGAATCCAATAGAAAAGAAATCATATGAAACCAACGAAAAAGTCATCAATTCTTTATTGGAAAGTCTATCAGAATTAGAATTCGTCAAAGTCATGCAATTCAACATAGCCAAAGAAATATGGGAAAAAATCATTCAAACCTACAAAGGAGACTCCCAGGTAAAACGTGCTAAACTCCAAACTCTCAGAATCCAGTATGAAACTCTCAAGATGCATAGTGATGAAATTATAGCTAGTTATTTTTTATGAGTAGATGATATTGTAAATCATATGAGGAATCTGGGTGAAGAAATAAAGGAGGCTACTATAGTTGAGAAAATTTTGAGATATCTATCTTCCAAATTTGAATCAAAAGTATCTCCCATTGAAGAAAAGTTGGATCTATAATCTGTTACTATTGTTCAACTTCATGGAATTTTAAATGGCTTTGAAATTAGGAAAGGAGGTCCATCAGAAATCATAGAAGTCACTTTCAAAGCTTATGCAAAAGGAATAGAAAAGGAAGATCTCAAAGAATCAGGATATATATCAAAAGAAGATGAGGTAAACTTTGTGAGGAAACTTCAGTAGGGTTTCGGAAGATTCAGAGGTAAAATTCCCTTCAAATGTTTTTCTTGTGGAAGAGTTGGTCATTATGATGCTAAGTTTCCTCATAGATACAACCATGACAAAGGAAAGACTTCTGCAGAAGAGAATAGAAGAAGTTATTATACTCATGAAGATAGTGATGGCCTATCTAATAATGATGAAGATGCTTAAGATTTTAAACTTCTCATGGCATATGAAAATGATACCTTAGAAGAAGAAGATTTCCTTAAAGAAATCACTTAACTCAAAATATGTTTCGAACAAAAGGATACAGTCATAGACAAAGTGACACATCAACTCACTGAAAAGGACATCACAATGAGAAATTAGAGTGTGAAGTAGTAAGTCAAAGAAAAGAACTTGAGAAGACAAAAAATTTGAATCTTAGATTTTCTAAAGGATCGGAAACCTTAGATGAAATCATCAAATTTCAGCATTCTCCACTTATAAAGACTAGTGTTGGTTTTCATGAAACTATTATAGGTGAATCTGCTTCACAAATTGAGGTAAGGAATTCTACTGCAAAATCAGAAATGCTCAACAAGGAGATAAGAGGTCAACCCCATCAACAAACAAGGAAAGAAAGTCATCAAAGAAAATAATTTACTCCTAAATATGCAAGTGATAATCTGTTCATTCCTCTTATGAATAATGTTGAATGTCATATCGGTCATAATTTTGGACATGTTACAGCCAAGTGCAGAAGTAGAATATTTCAAGCTAATAATTGTTACACAGAAAGATCATCAGCTTCTAGGTACTTTAAGGGATATTGTTTTTCTTGCAATGTTTGGTCACAAAGCCATTGATTTCTATAGAAGAAATATGAAACATATAAGATGTTATGATTGTAACAAGTTTGGAAATTAAGGAAAAGAGTGCAAAAATAATTCTGTGGATCACGTAGACAATATGGTAAGCAATCAAATAAGCAGATTTATATCAGAAAATCATAAAAAGATGAATCCACCAAGAATCAAGAAGATGAGATAAGGTGTGATCTTGCTCTCTGCTCATTCAAAAACGAAGATTATAGTGGATGTGCTCATCATATGACTAGAGACAAGAGTAAAATGGAGTCTATGATGGAGAACCATCATGGCAATGATGTTCGAGCTCATTATATAAATAGAGGAGACTCAAGGGGACCTGAAAGTATGAAACATCCATTTTCCAATTCTCATGTGTAGTTATTATGAAGACAGGTCATGTATATACGTGAGTTAGAAACTACATAGTTGCGTATATGTTGGTTTGATGAATAAGTAGTGGGACAGACTCAGGAAAAGGGGTCTGATATGGTTCACTCAATTATCAATTATCTTTTCTACTTGATGACGATTACAGTTTTTTGATGATATGTAGAAGTGATTTTGACCCTCATAAGTTGTTGATGACTTGATGAATAATTGGTTGATGATGATGCCTTGATGATTCTTATTGACATATACAATGATCAGATATGATAGTGAAAAGTTGGCACGGGTTCAAGCTGGAGCATATGCTATGCCTCTAATAATGAATTGTTGGCATTATGTTTTGCTTTAGAAGACCTTTGTACATAATGATTCTCATGTTGCTAAAATGATACTATGCTGCAAACATAGGTTGCCTATGATGAAATCTTAGATAATACTTATATTTCTTGAGCCACATATTTGTTTTGATTCAGATGACTCTTTTGATGATGGACATATATAGGTTTTCATTCTTGATGTTGCTGAGAGATGACTATGGTACAAATCATATATGATGTATGATAGTTTTTTATAGTTATCATGGTATTGTCTAAGTCCTTGGTCTTTGATGCCATGAATATTATTTGATGTAAAGGTCATGTAAAGACCTATGATGGAATTTGTAACCCCATTATGTATGGCAAGGAGGAAGTAATAATTGCAATTTTTTAGTCATGTATGAACATTTGGTATATCCCCACTTGGTTGGGTGATTAATGTATGTATGAGTAATTGGTGATAGGAAGGTCATACTCACATATTTGAGTTATAGAGTCATGCTATTCTTTTGAAAAATATCTCCGTAGACTCTGCATGTGCTCAGGGAGAGCATAGACAACATAATGCATCTCTAAGGGGGATAATATCTTGGTCCGCCCTTTGCCCTTGATGTCAAAGGGGGAGAGTATGTTGATGTTGCTTGATATATCTAACATGTTGTATAGCTTGAAGTGATCAACACCAATATGGTTGCCATCAAGTACAAAGCGGGTTATTGTTGGCATTATGGTACATGTGTTGTCCTTGATGGTAACCCACACACAGGTTGGTTCAAATGTAATAGAGAAATGGCACAAAAGAATAAGATGATGGAACAAAGGATTACAAATTAGAATCAAGCAATTGAATAAAAAGAATGATTTAAGTTGTGTTAAGTTGTATACGCTAGTTCACCTAGTCTACGTAGCATATACAAGTGGGTTCACCGGAACAAAATTCATGTATACCTATGCACACACTTTCGGAGAAAGAAAAGCGTGATGGGATGGAAAATTAAGGTTAAATAATACCAAGGGTCAATGCCATGGTATTAACCCACAATATTAAGTAGAGTAACAATTATTTAATCTCGTCTAAGAATACCACATGTTCTAAGTGTTATTTTGGTCCGAGGCATTGAAAAGGGCTCTAAGAATATAAGGAGGAGAAGATCAGAGGGCTAAGTGTGCATGTGAAATTTTTTTTTATGAATACTTCTATTTGAAGTATATTTTGTGTTGTAAGGGATATGGTTATGATATAGATCTCAAATATCTTATGCACTGTTGGATACAATATTGGATCAGGATCATGAGACCTGAAATGACTTATCATGTATGATCTGATAATGGATAGTCTAGATTTTATTGCTAATTCATGATTTATCCTTTATATCCTATGATTTGGATATCTTTGAAATCTAGAATAGTTTCGAAGCTATAAGTTATTATCTGTAGATCTATACACTGGTTCGCTTTGGTGAAGGCATGTATACATGCCGGTTCAACACTTCTAAGTAGTGTATACATTCTGACATATGATTTTTGAAGTTGTAGTTGGTTCTGGTTGTTGATACAGTGTTATGGGTTCAGCTCTGTGTTCTACTAATAGTGACCTGATTGTTTAGGTTGATTGACTGTGATTTGTTTCAAAGTTGATGGGTTTCAGTGATTGGTTGTATTGCACTGATGATTGATTTTGAGCTTTAATGTTACCGATGGGTCTAGTATGATAATTTTATGAAACTTGGCCTACAAATTGTATTGTTGTGTAACAAGAGTATCCAGTCTCAAAATTTATGAAATGTGGTCCCTAGAGGAAGAGTGAAGGTGGTAGCCATCTATAGGTCGGCGCCTACGTACTAGTAAACATATCAGTTAGTACAAGAGCTAGGGCTTTTTAGCTTCCTTACAGTAGAAGTTGGAGAACAAGAGAAGGTTGTAACCTTCTGTAGGTGGGTGCCTGTGTACTGGTATGAGTCTGCACCAGTACAATATTGTAAACAATTTTTCTTTATATTAAAAGAAGACAAACATGATAGCAGTAGTTGGATTTTCTCCTGCATTGGGTTTCCACCTTAAATATTGGTGTTCATATGTGCTACTTATGTGTTTTTATTTATTCTGTTCTTATTGCATTTGTTTTTTTCCTAGTAAAATCATCACACTCTTGCTTAAGATCATCAAACAATGAATTAACTGTTTTACAAGTTTTTATCTATACGCTGGTTTCATTCATTACAATCACGGATATACGTTGGTTGGCTTTCATAAAATAGCATATACAATTTGAAAAATAAAAAGTTAAAATATTGATTCCCCCCACCAAGTATTTTCCCCAAACTTGGTATTAGAGCAAGTCCTTCAAATGAAGCTTGATTGCTTGAAGGAAGTTCTCTCAAGATGAGAAATCATGAAGCAATGGGATCTATCAGACCACCAATATTCAACAAAGATAGATTAGTATATTGGAAGACAAGGACTAGAGCCTATCTTCAGTCACTTGGAGCTGTTGTTTTGTCAATTGTGGAAAGAGGATACCAATATGCAATAACAACCCCCACGGATCCAGCAGAAAATAAATCATATGAAGCCAACTCTAAAGCCATCAATGCTTTATTCGGAAGTCTATCAGAATCAGAATTCATCAAAATCATGCATTTCAACACAACCAAAGAAATATGGGACAGAAGCATTCAGAGGTACGAAGGAGACTCCCAGGTAAAATGTGCTAAACTCGAAACTATCAGAATCTAGTATGAAACTCTCAAGATGCATAGTGATGAAAGTATTTCTAGTTAGTTTTTATGAGTAGATGAGATTGTAAATCATATGAGGAATCTGGTTGAAGAAATAAAGGGGGATACTATAGTTGAGAAAATTTTGAGATCTCTATCTTCCAAATTTGAGTCAAAAGTATCTTCCATTGAAGAAAAGAAGGTCTACAATCCGTTACTATTGTTCAACTTCATGGAATTTTAACTACCTTTGAAATGAGGAAAGGAGTTCCATCATAAATCAGAGAAGCTGCTTTCAAAGCTTTTGCAAAAGGAAAAGAAAAGGAAGATCTCAAAGAAGCAGGATATATATCAGAAGAAGGTTAGGTAAACTTTGTGAAGAAACTTCAACGAGGTTCTAGAAGATTTAGAGGTAAGATTCCCTTAAAAAAATTTCTTGTGGAATATTTGGCCATTATGTTGCTAAATGCCCTCATAAATATAACCATGACAAAGGAAAGACTTTTGCGGAAGGGAATAGAAGAAGTTATTATATTGATGAAGATAGTGATGGTCTGTCTAATAGTGATGAATATGGTCAAGATTTTAAACTTCTCATGGCATATGAAAATGATACCTTAGAAGAAGAAGATTTCCTTAAAGAAATCACTTAACTCAAAATCTATATGGACGAAAAGCATACAGTCATAGACAAAGTGACACATAAACTCACTTAATAGGACAAGCACAATGAAAAATTAGAGTCTGAAGTAATAAGTCTAAGAAAAGAACTTGAGAAGACAAAAAGTTTGAATCCTAGATTTTCTAAAGGATCGGAAACTTTAGATGAAATCATCAAAGTTCAACATTCTCCACTTATAAAGACTGGTCTTGGTTTTCATGAAACTGTTAAAGGTGAATCTGGCTCATAAACTGAGGCAAGGAATTCTAATGCAAAATCTGAAATGATGAACAAGGAGTTAAGAGGTCAACCCCATCAATAAACAAGGAAAGAGATTCATCAAACAAAATCATTTACTCCTAACTATGGAATTCATAACCAGTTATTTCCTCTGATGAATAATGTTAAATGTCATATCTGTCATAATTTTGGACATGTTGTAACCAGGTGCAAAGAAGAATATTTCAAGCTAATAACTATCACACAGAAAGATCATCATCTTCAAGGTACCTTAAGGGATATTGTTTCTCTTGCAATATGTTTGGTCGAAAAGTCATTGATTGCTATAGAAGGAATATGAAACATATAAGTTGCTATGATTGTAACAAGTTTAGGCATGTAGCAAAAGAATGCAGAAATAAATGTATGGATCACCCTAGACAATATTGTAAGTAATCAAATAACCAGATTTATATCAGAAAATCAGGAAAAGATGAATCCACCATGAATCAAGAAGATCAGATAAAGTGTGATCTTGCTCCCTTCTCATTAAAAATCGAATATGATAGTGGATGTGCTCATCACATGACTGGAGACAAGAGTAAAATGGGGTCTCTGATGAAGAAACATCATGGAAATGATGTTCTATCTCAATATATAAACATAATAGACTCAGGGGGAGTTGAAAGTGTGAAACATCAGTTTTCCAATTCCCATACACAGTTATTATGAATACAGGTCACGTATATACTCGAGTTAGAAGCTGTACAGTCGCATATATGTTGGTTTGATGAAGAAGCAATGTGACAGACTTAGGAAAATGGATCTGATATGGTTCAGTCAATTATCAATTATCTTTTTTTTATTAATGATGATTACAGTCTGTTGATGATATGTAGAAGTGCTTTTGGACCTCATAAGTTGTTGATGGCTTGATGAATAACTAGTTGATGATGATGCCTTGATGATTGTTACTAACATATGCAATGATCAAATATGACAGGGTTAGGGGGAGCATATGCTATGCTTCTAATAATGCATTGTTGGCATTATGTTTTTCTTTAGAAGACCTTGGTACATAATGATGCTTATGTTGTTGAAATGATACTATGCTATAGACATTGGTGGCCTATTATGAAATCTTAGATGATACTTATATTGCTTGAGACACATAGTTGTTTTGATTCAGATGACTCTTTTGATGATGGACATATGCAGGTTGTTATTCTTGATGTTGTTAAGATATTCCTATGGTGCAGATCATATATGATGTATGATAGTTGTTGATAACTATCATGGTATTGTCCAAGTCCTTGGTCTTTGATGTCATGAATATCATTTGATGTAAAGGTCATGTAAAGACCTATGATGGAATTTGTAACCCCACTATGCATGGGAAGGATGATGTAGTAATTGAAATTTTCATTCATATATGAAAAATTGGTATATCCCCGCTTGGTTGGGTGATTAAGGCATGTACGAGTCATTGGTGATAGGAAGGTCATACTCACATAGTTGAGTTATAGATGCATGTTATTATTTTGAAAAGTATCTCTGCAGACTCTACATGTGCTCATGGAGAGAATGGACAACATAGAGCACCTCTAAGGGGGAGAATATATTGGTCCACCCTTTTCCCTTGATGTCAAAGGGGGAGAGTCTCTTGGTGTTGCTTGATATATCTAACAGGTTCTACAGCTTGAATTGATCAACACCAATATGGTTGCCATCATGTCCAAAGGGGGAAATTATTGGCATTATGGTACATGTGTTGTCCTTGATGGAAACCCACACACAGGTTAGTTCAAACGTAACAGATAAATGGCACAGAAGAACATGATGATGGAAGAAAGGATTATAGATCAGAATCAAGCAATTGAAGAAAAATAATTATTTGTGTTGTATATGTTGGTTCGCCTAGTCCAAGTAGTGTATACAAGAGGGTTCACTGAGCAAAAGTAGCATATACATATGCATGCACTTTCATAGAAAGAAAAGCGTGTATGGGATGGAAAGTTAAGGTTAAAGAATACCATGGTATTAGCCCACAATATTGAGCAGAGTAATGATTATTTGATCCCATCTAAGAATACCACAGGTTCTAAGTGTTGTTTTGGTCCGAGGTATTGAAAAAGGCTTTAAGTATATAAGGACAAGAAGATCAAAGGGTAAGTGTGCATGTGAAAGGTTTTTTGATGAATACTTCTATCTGAAGAATATTTTGGTTTGTAAGGGTTATGGTTATGATATAGATCCGAAATATCTTATGCACCCTTGGATACAGTATTGGATTAGGATCATAAGACCTGAAATGACATATCATTGTATGATTTGATAATGGATAGTTTATATCTGATTGCTAATTCGTGATTTATCCTTTATATGCTATGATGTGGGTATATCTGAAGTTATAAGTTATTATCTACAGATCTATATGCTAGTTCACCTTGGTGAAGGCACGCATACATGTTGGTTCGACACTTTTAAGTAGCATATACATTCTAACATATGATTTTTGAAGGTTCAATTGGTTTTGGTTGTTGATACAGTGTTTTGGGTTCAGCTCTGTGTTCTGGTGACAATGATTTGATTGTTCATATTGATTGATTGTGATTTGTTTCAGAGTTGATGGATTTTAGTGATTGGTTGTATTGCAATGATGATTAATTTTGAGCTTCAATTTTATTGATGGGTCTAGTTTGAAAATTTAATGAAACATGGCCTACAAATTGTGTTGTTTTGTACCAAGAGTATCCAGCCTAAAAATTTATGAAACATGGTCCCTGGAGGAAGAGTGAAGGTGGTATCCTTTTGTAGGTTGGCACCTATGTACTCGTAAACATATAAGCTAGGACAAGAGTTAGGGGGTTGTAGCTCCCTTCCAGTTGAAGCTGGAGAATGAGAGAAGGTTGTAGCCTTCTGCAGTTGGGTGCCTACGTATAGATATGAGTCTGCACCAGTACAAGATTCTAAATAGTTTTTCTTTATATTAAAGGAAGATAGAGATGACAAAAACAGGTGGTTTTTCTCCCGCATTGGGTTTCCACCTTAAATATTGGTGTTCATATGTGCTTTGTATGTGTTAATTTATTTTGTTCTTACTGCATCTGTTTACTTTCTAGTAAAAGCATCACTCTTTGGTTTAAGATCAACAGACAATGAATTAACTATGTTACATGTTTATTATATATATGTTGGTTTTGTTCATTGTAGTCATGGATATATGCTGGTTGGATTCTATAAAATAGCATATACGGTTTGAAAAAGAAAAGGTTAAATTATGATTCACCCCCCTCCACTCAGTATTTTTCCCAACATAAGAGCATGATGAATATTTTCAAATAAATAAAGAGTTTCAGTTTCCACTTAGTCCTAATCCTATGGATTATGAGAGTAGCAATGATGAAGAATTTCAAATGGATAGAGAATCACAATGTCCACTTATTCCTAATCCTATGGACTATGAGAGATGCAATGATGAGGAGCATTACAAAGAATTTCAAATAAATAAAGAGCCATGGTTTCCACATAGTCCTAATCCTATGGAATATGAGAGCAATAGTGATGAAGTGCATGATGAATAATTTCAAATGAATAGAGAGTCATGGTTTCCACTTGGTCCTAATCCTATGGACTATCAGAGTAGTAGTGGCGAAGGCTAGGATGAATAATTTCGAATAAATCAAGAATCACATTTTGCACCTAGTCCTAATCCTAAGAACTATGAGAGTAGTACTGACAAAGGGAAGTATGAAGCACTTAGACCTAATACTAACGACTATGAGAGCACCAGTGATGAAGGGCGGGATGAAGCACTTAGTCCTAATCCTAAGGACTATGAGAGCAGCATTTATGAAGGGCAAGATGAATAATTTCTAGTAAGTAAAGAGTCACATTTTCCACATAGTCGTAATCTTATGGACTATCAGACAAACACTGACAATGCACATGATGAAGATGTCTTTATTCCTAAGAAGACAAGAATGGGGATTTGCAGTACATGTATAGTCATTGTTGAGTTCCAAAAATGCCTTTCCCTTAGCTACTTTTCTCATCCCTTCTTCTCTGCTTTTCCATGAAAAATGCATCCTTATCATCAAAAACCATTACGCATTGCCTCAAGGAGTATATTTCAGTGATTTACAGGTTATACTTTTATGTTTACTATTTGAATAAGCTTTTTTCTTTTAGCTATAGAATGCAGCCACATTCTGCAGCTAATCGGCTATTCCGCAGCTACTTCCATGCTTTTGCAAGTTCCATGTGTCAAGAGGGGAAAAGGACTACATGGGTAGCTTGGAAAACATCAGGGCATGGATCGTATCCTATTCATCTAGCATAGATCTATGAGGAGGACTTCGGTCAAAGGGAAGTCAAACATAGATACCTATGGCAAACAGGACTCTGTTTTGCACACGTTTCTCAGTGGTGGGATCCGAAGCAGTTTCTTGAGGCCACGGACTTCATCTACCACTTACGTAAACAGAATCCAACAGCCATTACCATAAGATTTATGTTTCTAAGTAACCAAAGACAAGAACTCTGTATACTTTCCTATCTACGTGTTTTGTTGTAGCTTATTTGTCTCCTTACAATAGTTGTATAATTTCCCTATAAATACCTATGTGAAGAATGCAGAACAAGTTCAGTTTTTCTTATGTATTAAGTTTAGATTTTCACTCTCCAGTTTGAAGAACTTATTCTCTGTTTTAATATAAAGGCTCTGTTTCAATGGATACCTGAAGGGTTGTTGGAGTGTTGATTAAGTGTTGATAATTTGAGACCTTTGCAGAGGGCCCTTGTGTTGGTCAAGGTTACATTTTATTTTTGTTTTGTCTTTCACAATTAACTGTAAATTCACTATGTTTCTTTTCCATGATGTTTAGAACCATTTTCTAACTCTATTCATAATGCAGCTTGTGTCATCTTCTTTTTACCACAGAATAGCTCTTTTGTTTCACTACTTTCTAGTTTCTTATTAGTAGCTTGAAGTTGATGTCAATAGCATAGAGTAATTTAGATTTCTTGATCATTAGTCTAGTTTCTTTCATTTGGTGTTCATTAGTCTTTAGATTTTGAATTTAACTAATCAATGCCATTTTCTTGTTAGTTTAATAACTCATGTTGCAAGTGAATGTTTCCGAAATCCCTTTCAGTTGATGGTTCATCTTAAAACTGAGTGGTGAAATATTTCATTTATGAATGAGTCTTTCTTTGCATTTTTATGTTTACAATGAAGTATGGAGTCCCTCAAAATTCTATCACAAGGAGGTACTTCAACCAAAATTGTGTAGTAGAGTGATAAAGCACTTCATTTAGTTGTTATAGTAGATTAGTTGCAATTTTACTTTCAGTCTTAGTCTTTATTTAATTTTGTTTCAATTTCATTTTTAGTTTTACAACAATGAAGTATTGAATCCCTCAAAATGCTATCACAATGAGGTCATTCTCCCAAAATTGTGTGGCAGAGTGACAAAACACTTCATTTAGTTTTTATGATAGATTAGTTTCAATTTCATTTTCAATCATAGTTTTTCATTTAGTAGCAATTCCATTTTTAGTTGTTCATCAAGTTTTGATTCTACAATAAATTAGAAAATAGTTGTAATATCACTTTCAATATTTCATTTTTGTTCATCTTCAATAGCTTCCATCTCATTTTCAGTTTTAATATCTCATTTAAGCTTTGGTTTTGTAATTGATTAGATGATAGTTGCAATTTCACTCATAAGTCCTTTTAGTTCATGTTTTGGAAACAATCATAATAGCAAAAAGAGAAACTCTATTTCTTGGTTAAAACATTACTTCCAAAGTTCGCTTGAAGCACTTTTAGATCTCATTTCATTTTTTAGATTCTTAGCAGAGTGGATTTAAATATTTTGTTAAGTACATTGTAGAACACTAGGAATTAAAAAGATCAAACCCCCAAAACAACAGAAAACTCAAAAACACTGAAGTAGGAAGAGCCATCTAGCACATATAGTGCACTACACTTCATCAGTTTATAATACCTGGATTGATAATTTATGTAGAGCAATTTAAGACACTAAATTGACCAAACATTTTGGCACCATTGCCAGGGAAGTGTAACTAGGTAGCCTTATCTCTTACATTCATAGAAAAGAAACAAAAAAAAACAAAACAAAACAATGGCATGCATAGAGAAAGAGATTCTAGGGGTAGATTTATAGCTAGGGATAGAAGTTCAATTCCCACAACTCCACCTACTCCACCAAGAATTAGAAAAGACACACCTCCATCCCAGACTCATACTCCCAACCATAGGATTCCTGGAATTCAAGGAGCAAAAACTCGATCAGAAGATTCTCCTACATCATCCACCAAAATAGTCCTAGGAGAGAAGACCTTTTTCACCTCTACAGGGGAGCCTATTGTAGTTGAAGAACTAGGAATACCCAGTGAGGAAGAAAAAGTAGAACTCCCTCTCTTAGTCCATTGATAGAAGAACCAGAGGAAGAAGGAATAATCATGCAGGATGAGCCCTATACTGACTCTGAGGAAACTATAATGGTAGAAGAAGAGCAAGATGGAGAATTCTCACTGTTTGGAGGAGGGGGTAGAGGGAGAGGTAGAGGAAACAATGGAGGAGGTAGAGGTAATAATGGAGGAGGCAGAGGAAATAGGGAAGTAGATAATTTATTTGGATTCCCTATAGTGGATGAGGAAATACATACGACAATGAAGAAAATTTCACCATTTGTCCTCCCAAACTTTTATGGGTTGAGAAGTGAGGATCCTGAAACATTTTTGTTTGAGTTTGAAGTCTTATGCAAAACTTATGACTATCTAGAAGACTCTCGAAAACTCAATTTGTTCCCTTCAACACTAAAAGGGGTTGCTTTGAAATGGCTTATGGGGTTAGTCACTCAATCCATTAGAACTTGGAATGACATGAAACAGGGATTTTTGGATAGATACTTGGATTATTGTATGCCTACCAATCATAAAGATTAGGTGTTCAAAATGATACAAAAGGAAGATGAAAACTTAGAGGATTTGCTTGAGAGATTCAACTATAATTTGAAAAGAGAAAAAATGAACAATCTAGATGAAGAAACTTTGAAAGCTCTTTTGTTAAACGCCATTAGAGATGAATGGATAGATATCCTTAACATTATGGGGAAGGGAGATATCTCTCAACTCCCATTTAGTGACATAACAGAACTATGTGTTCATCTCTCAAGAGGGAAATCTAAAACCGGGAAAGGACCAAGAGATCCTTCTCTTGTTAGAGCAAACAAATCTTCAACTGGATCTATAAGTAGGGCAGAGATTGGCAATATGCTTGATGAGCTTAAAACTAACATTTTAGGGAGCCTTAGTGAGCAACTAGACACCTTTAAAATTCAAAACAAGCAGAAAATAGAGGCTGATGCTTTAGCCATCTTTTGTCCAAAATGCAGAAAGAAACATGCTCTAAGGGAATGTCCTTTAGATGCAAAAAGTGTAGAAACTTGTATGATTTGTTCAGAAAGTCATGAGACCAAGGATTGTCCTTCAATCCCAAGTCTTAAGGTTGTCTTTCAAGAAGAAACAATCCCAAATCCTACAGAACCTCTTTGTTTTGTTGCAACAAGACCTTGGTAGGGGCCACAAAATCAAGGATTTAGCAATCCAATGTATTTTTAGCCCCCACCAAACTGGAATTCTTGGTAGCAACCTTGGCCTCAACCTCATTCTCAGTATCAATCTCAATCGTGGGCACAAGGGGTACAAAATCCTTATGTGAGATTTGCTCAATATTATCAATATCCTCCATCTTATCAGAGCTATCCTCCCCCACAAAATCAGCAACAAAACACGTAGATAGGAAAGTATACAGAGTTCTTGTCTTTGGTTACTTAGAAACATAAATCTTATGGTAATGGCTGTTGGATTCTGTTTACGTAAGTGGTAGA
>Ga0115851_100765_pt1 | contig 15689 bp, 10 predicted proteins | sample InSIn2gowninarea_FD_83865 | JGI IMG/M metagenome (GOLD analysis project Ga0115851, IMG submission 83865)
TCTCATTTTTTTATTCCTAACCTTTACATTCTGTTCGTCTTTTGTTTCTCTTCTCTTAGGTAACCCCCCCCCCCCCCCCCCCCCGATTGCCTAACCCAGGATTTATTCCTAAGTTAATCCCAAATCCCTGCGATTAAACCCCTGGCCCCCACCTCAACTCCCATTCATTTCCCCCATGCAGCTTCTCCACCTGACAATCGTTAGATCACAATCACTCAAATCCAACGACCTAAAGCCATATCGGTCACGCCCGATATCCTACCTTTACCTGCTCGATAAGACATTTTTCCCCAACCCCCTGATGGCTACATGTAATGCTTTAACATACATCTGATGACCCCTCCGAAAAACCGCCCATCCCACAAAACCTGTGTGACGACCCTTAAAATAGCCTCCCAGTCATTCTGATAGACCAAGTATCCTTTGTAAATATGAATTTCGTGCCATTTTTAGAAGTTTCACGTTAAAGACTTTAAACCTTGAAAACTTTGTTTTCATGCTTTTTTCCCGTTTAAAAGTGTAAGCCCATAAAACCCTTCAGCACCACCCTGAAACTCTATGATGCAATTCCACCTCTATTCACATCCAAAACACTGCCATGACCCCTTCACCAGGCATCCTTGTGCAAATGAAGCCATCAATCGCATTCCATGCAGACTGGTGCTTTCTTAACGATTGTTGAATTTTGCAGATAATCATCTAAATATCAGAACTTGGAGAAATAGTTATGATACTAGTCACAGAACCTGGTTACTCCAAGACTTGACCAGAAACCTATTAAAAAATCATATTAAGAAGAAGAAGACCCTATACAAGGAATAGAAGATGAAGACGATCACACATAGAGCCAAGAACAAAACATTATACAGAGCATGAATAGTCAAAATGGAGGAACCGAACCTAATATGTAGTTAGAAGACAAACAAATAATGTACACAAATACTTGATCAATATCCTTCCCAATGCTGATACACATAAAAAACAAATGAATTTACTATTGAAAAATATAGTAAAAGGTTAATTTAATAGTAAAAGAAAAGAGCACAGTGAAGGATAAAGATAGGTCATCAGAGTGAAAGAGTATCAGTGACAGAGAGTACCAGGTGGAAGCCCATTTTGAATAAGGCCTCCACCATGATAATTCAAACAACAAAGAGCATAAAGAACTAAGAAAAACCATAGCAATTAGTAATACCACAATAAATGGGACAACATGAAAGGAGTTCATTAGTTTCCTCTATCTCCCTCCAAGAAGATATTTTTATTTCCTAGACTAAATCTCAAGTCAGTTTGATATATTTGTAATAACACCTCCATATAAATACTTCACAATTCGAAGTATGTAGTGTGGATTCTTAGACATTTCTATAGAATTCTTCATTAAAGACTGTAAAGCCATTGGAGCATTGACTAAACCAACAAGCTGGATTGTTGAATAAAGACTAGATATTTGAAAGGATTCATGTGCAGAGAAAAGTGTGGACAAGTATTTTCTCACATTGTTTTTATCTCTTAAAGTTTTTCCATATTGTTATCTAAATCTAAATGCAATAATTGGAGTATTGTATCAGAATTTGTTTAATTACACTCTGTTATAACAATTAGGAAAATATATGTTTTCTACTGATAATATAAGTTAAGGAATTCTTAATTGCTCCTTAGTTTGGGTTGTTTCCTTTTAATCTATAGAAAAGGATTCTTAATTTCCCTTTGTTTTTGATTACCCTTTGTTCATCATTTCAATCCCACTCTAAGAATTATTAATTGATCTCTCACCCTAGTTAAAACCTTTTCCACCTGTCTGGCCTAAAGTCCTACACTCTACTCTGTTATCTTGCCCTTTGAGAATTTCCTTTAATGAGTTGATCCAGTCCTGCTGCTCTTTTGTTGAATCCATATCCCAATGGACTAGAGACATCATCCTATCCATCTACTTAAAGAACCTCACCACCCAATCTTCAATACAAATAAAAAACCCTCTTAACCTTAAGAACTAGCCTAATATTCCAACAAAACAAAGCTAAATCATATAGAGAGAGCCCTATCTGGACTTAGGTTAGCTAGATCCTGTGCCCAAAAGTTGGTTTGGTGTTACCTCGATCATTTTATTTCTTATAATAACTTCTAGAGGAAATTCTGAGTGATAACACCTGCATTAAAAAATGCAACGCCCAAAGCTCTAAGCGTAATGCCTCTATTCTAAGCATACTGCCAACTTCAGTGCCATTTTTGAGTGTGTTTCGGAAATCCAAATTGAACTCATGATAACTCATTGGAAATATATCTCTCTCGGCTATATAATGGATCTATCATGAATTTAAAATGATCAAGTATAGCCCCTCAAAAATGAATTCTCCCAATACTGGTTAAAAAGTGCAGAATCAGGGTGAAAAAAAGAACTATGCTCTTGAGGGAAACTCTTTGAGGTCTTCCAGAACTCAAAATTGCATTCATGATAGCTTATTTGAAATTTCTTTCTATCTAGTTATCGATTAACTCATCAATTAAGTCATTTGAACACTCCAACTAGGAGAAATATGTATTTTCCCAGGGTCACTCTAGAAGTGCAGAAAACCTCTTGTAGCACCTGCTTGTTTTACATTTATCCAAAACCATAACACCTATGTAGAAAAGGAAGGAAGATTTTGTTTCTTGGACTATTATGGACAAAAATCTCTCTCAATTTTTCAAAATTCATCATTTTTTGGTTGGAAACATAATTTGAAGCAAAACTCACCCTATATGTGGCAAATGATTTCTCCCTTGGAATGACATCTTGAAATGTGATCGAGACATGATGTTTATGAGTTGGAATGGACTCATACTTTCTAATATGACATCCCTTAGGATGCTTATTCTTATATGTCTCTAATTCCATAGCCAACCCTAGCTCAGTGGGAGAGGAAATTAGGGTTTAGTGTAGGCAAAATAGGGGATTTCGGAAATTTATAGGAATGAAGGGAACTGAAGGGGATAGGGGGCTTCTAAATTATTAGGAAAATTTTTGGAGGTAGGGATAGATGTTAGGAAGCAAGGGAAATGGGAATTTTAAGGATTGAGTGAGTGGAAAGGGTCCAAAAGGGGGAAACATAGGCTTAGTCTAGAAAAGTGTCAAAAGCGTAGCAATATGCTAAGGTTTGTAGAAAAATGATGATTTTGAGTGAGAGGAGTGATAGGATGTGTTTAGGAAGGTATATTAAGGATAGGGGAGGGTGTAAGAGCATCAAGATAGAAGTTTTGTTGATGGTTTTATAATGGAGGTCATGAAACCAAGAAAAATGTCCTCAAAACCCTAGGAAAGGGAAATGAGAGGAATGGCAATGGGAACACGCCAAGGGTGGTAGATGAAGTGTAGGGGAGTGAGGTTTATTTAGTAGGGATACTAGTAGTGAGTAAAGTTTTGAATGAGGACCTAGGTGGAATGACAAAAATTTCTAAGCGAGACCTTAATATGAATATGGAAAGAGGATGTTTTATCACTGATGGCATTATGCAAATACTAACACTAACATCGGCCTTATTCCAGATGGAAACTCCTTGGAGGTGTCAAGAACACTATATTCCTTGCTCCCAACCATTTTGTGAACATGGTCAAAAACTTACAGCCAAACTGAACATTAAAAGCACACAGACTACAAACCATAAACTAGATTTCGAAGGATGCTTGTCTAACAAGCTTATTGCACACTTATCTACAATAATCTACTGCAAAATCACTGAATCAAGTGATACTAAAGTACCAAATCAACCAATCAATTAGTTTTTATAATGATGAGGTTGTTTGATGGTGCTTGAACCAGAACATAATTGGAAATTCTACTAGCAATATATACACATAATACCTCTGGCTCTGTAAAAGGAAATATGGTTTGTCATTCAAACTAAGAAAATATACCATATATGCTGGTATAGGATCATAAACGCTAGATTCTTTCTACTGCCTAAACTCATTAACATGTTCTCTTGGCTGGATATTGTCACATCCCTACTATAAATAAAAACATCTGTCAACCCAACCATCTAAGGGTAGCCTTACCTTCTCTTCTTTGGGAAGATGGAGAATTCCAAAGAACTGTTTAGGATCTTGGAAATCATATGATTCAATTTGAACATCCAATACTTCAATTTCATCTTCTAATTTTTTAGCAACTAAACCAAGAAAAAAATTTACTTTCAGGTATGAGTCGGTTGGATTTCAAACAACAAAATACTGATGTTGAGAAATTCTTATCAATCTAAAATTCTGCTAACTCATTCCTTAAAGTTAATAATATTTCCCCAGATAAAGGATTTGCCACATACCCTGTCATTAGTGATTACCATCAATGTTCTGAAATCTAGATTATTTGGCAGTGAAGTTGCTCAGGACTTCGAAGCTCGAGATCTCAAACAATGTATTCACCAAGTGGATGATTTAACCTTATTGTGTCCAACTGCTATCCACCATCAACAACCAGATCTAATTTTTTGTCGTTCTTTCCCAAGAAAGATAGAGCTATTGTCCCTGATAATGATGCCAATATGGTATCACTCCTCTGGATCTCCAAGGCTGAGGAAGAGTCCAGTTGAGGTAACCATAGACCAATCTTTTGACTTGGTAGCTATCCTTATGAAGCCGGAGAGGGCTCTCTTCAAAGGATCAAAGCCAAGAGGGCTGGATGGATTGCGGTTTTAGGCTAGATATAGTACCTCTAGGTTTCAATTTTATTTGATTGAGGTAGTTGTTAGATGAGTGAATTAGGTCAGGGAAAAACATAGTCAAAATTACAGACATCTAATGGGGCAAGGTAGGAAAGTTACTTTAACACTTTGTATTATAGTGATAAAATGGTTTAGACTTGTAACTAAAGAGGAAACAATGTCAAAATACCACGCCACAAGAATCCCACCAAAATAGCTGCAACTCATCTAATATATGTCACGCCAAAGTCTGAAACACTAATACAATATCCAATGGAGTCCAACCTATAGAATGACTAAGAAATTACATGGTATATGCCTCAAAGAAACTTCTCCTAACATCAGGTGTCAAATCCATGAGAGGAGGAGTAGTTCCACTAAAACATATTGATAGATAGAGTGTAGGGTGGTTAAAGTGACTCATCCATCACGTTCTGGAAACTGATTCATTACATCACCAAAAGAGTTTTCACTTAATGTATTTACCCTAGGTAACAGTGAAACCATCATTATTACATTTACATCCATCAATTACATGGGTAAAAATATGATTTTGTCAAGGTGGAACTGTCAAAAATGAGAAAATGAAGAAATGAAGAAACTCAAAAAAATTGTGTCAAAAGCACAACACCACTGTCCCAAGCGCAATGCCAACTTCAGCGCCACTTTTGAGGGCGTTCACATTGTCCAAATTGAGTGTAGGATAGCTCATTGGAAGCTTACCATGTCTAGTTTATAGATCTAACTTTATTTTACAAAATGGTCATCTGTTGACCCTCCAAAAGTTGATTCTCCCAAGATTGGTCAAAAGAACAATGTTAGCCTCCAAATCAGGGCATAAACATGATTTTTGGGGTGTTTTTTGACCTTTTGACTGCCTAGTTGACCTAAAAAAGCCTAGAAAAGTGGGTTTCCTAACTGTATTTTGCCTTCTAAATCCAATGGTGGTTGCCATTTTTCATTTGGAGGTCCCTAGGAAAAGCATAGTGCCTAGCCAGAAGCGCAGTGCTTGTGTTAACAAACACAACGCCCAAAGCTCTAAGCACTGCACAAAATTCAGCTCCATTTTTAAGTGCCTTCCCAAAGTTAAAATTGAGCTCGTGATATCTCATTGGAAATATATCTCCCATGGCTACATAGTGTACCTCTCAAGAACTGAAAATTATTAAGTCTAGCTGCTCACAAATCAATTCTCCAAAGACTGGTCAGAAAGTGCAGAATGAGGGTGAAAAAATGAAGTGTTATCTTGTAGGAAAATTTTTTAGGTCTTCCTAAAATTCAAATTGAGTCAATGATAGCTCATTGGAAAACTCTTTCTGTCTCGTTATCATTTAACTCATTGAGAAAGTGATTTGGACATTCCAACTATGAGAAATAGTGATTTTCCCAAGGTCGCTCTAGAAGTGTGGAAAACCTCTTGTAGCACCTATATGTTTTACATTTATCCAAAACCATAACATTTGTGTAAAAAATGAATGAGGTTTTTGTTCCATGGCCTATTATAGACACAAACCTCTCTCACCTTTGTAAAATTCATCTATGTCTTGTTGGAAACATACTTTAAAGAAAAATTGGCCCTATGTGTGGCAAATTATTTGTCCCTTGGAATGACTTCTTGAAAAATGATGGAGACATGATTTTCATGAGTTGGAATGTCCTCATAGTTGTTGAAATGACCTCCCTTAGGCTTCCTCTCCTCATATGTCTCTGATTTCATAGCCAACCATAGCTTAGTGGGAAAGGAAATTAGGGTTTATTGTAGGTAACACAGAGGATTTAGGAAATTTATAGGAATGAAGGGAAATGAAGGGGATAGTGGTCTTATAAATTATTAGCAAAATGTCAAGATGTAGGGAGGGATGTTAGGAACTAAGGGAAACTAGAATTTTAGGGATTGAGAGAGGGGAAAGGGTTCAAAAGAGAAAAACACAGACCTAGTCTAGAAAAGTGTCAAAAGCATAGCAATAGGCCAGGGTTTGTAGAAAAATGATGATTTTGAGGGATAAGAACAATGGGAATTGTTTTAGAAGGTATGTTAAGGATAGGGGAAGGTGTAAGAGCACCATGATACAATTTTGGTTAATGATTTAACCATGGAGGTCATGAAACCAAAAAATATGTCCTCAAAACCCTCAAGAAGGGAAATGATAGGAATGGGCATGGGAAAAGGTGAAGGGAGGTAGATGGAATGTAGGTGAGTAAGGTTTTTTTCACTAGGGATACTAGAAGTGAGTAAATTTTTGAATGAGGACCTATCTGGAATGACTAAAATTACTAAGCGAGACCCTAATATGAATATGAAAAGAGGAGTTTTGATCACTGATGGGAGTATGCACATACTAACACCAACACCACACACTCCCCATTATAATGATTTCCATACATGTAGTCGGGGTGAAGTATAATTCAAATTTTGAGGCAAGTGCTTCACCTCCTACTCCTCTTAAAGGCTTCTTATTATACTTCTTGTATGAGCACTTAGTTGCATGGTGCTTGAATTTATGGCAATGGAAACATTTTATCTTTTTGAAGTCATTCTTCTTATCATTGTTCTAGCTAATTGATGGTTTTCTTTGGGCCTTGTTTCCCTTTCCCTGATTTCCCTTTCCAACCAAGGAAAAATTATCTTCCTCCTCAAATTTGGATGTTACCCCATCTCTAGTGTTCCATTGAATTTCTTCCTACACTAACTCGGATCGAAGTCTCTTCTAATTTTGTAATTTCTCCCACCCATTTTAAGAGTACTAATAGTTGTGCCAGGATTTTAGAAGGCCTAGGAGAGTTAAGATATTTAGTTATGGAGAGGCAATATTTTCTCCAACTCCTTCAAGCTCATCTCGACACTGAGTGGACTCAAAGAGTAATGTGGAATGCTTTCTCCTTTCTGCAATAAGATATTTATTATCTTGCCCCTCAATGTCAATCCTATTTGTGTGCTAGGATTCAAAGTAGCTTTTCCTTCCACTAATGTTTTTTTAAACTTGAGGAGGTCAAGGATTTTTATGATGTCATATTATGTTCTTCTAAGCAATGTGAGTAGGCCTTATACTTAGATGTTCTAGGTAGAACAATTTGTTCATATGTTGTAAGATACGATCCAAGAGGAAGGTCTGTAAAGTATAAATAATTGTCGTTCGATCAATATATTATTTTCCAACCATATTTTACAACAGAATATTTTGAGGGATGAACCTTATGTGTCATTTTTACTACTCCCACCTTGAAAATTTCCAGAGAAAACATTTAGGATCCATCTTCAGGCGTTAAATCACCACATTTTATGGTCTCAAACTTATTATGGAACTCGATTTCATAATTCACATATCTTATGATAGCATAAAAATTCCCAACAATAGTTTGTCACTCTCTATGGTATGAGGTCCCAATTGGACCTCACAAAATTTTATATGAGAGGACAATTCAAATTTTGGCTCAACTATCGTGCTTAGTTGTGTGTAAATCCTAAGAGATTTGTGTGATCATTACAATGGTGGGTGCACTTATGGGGCTAATAGCTATACTGAATGAAATAATGAAATAATTATAAGCTATTTAAAGGGGGGAACTCATGAGCAAATTTGAGGTGATCAGTGAAAAATTACAGATATCCACATTTAAGGATTGTTTATTATAAACCTGGAAGGTGTTGCACACTTAGCTTATCAATACACGACATAGAATAGCCATTGACCGAACCAATAAGTACCGAATGTATAAGACAACCAAATCGAAACCAGGTACAAGGGGAGATACTTCCCAAGGATAAAATGTGGAGTTATTCTTCTCCAACAAGTACTTATTAAGTACCTTTTGAATCTGGAATCCATTGCACACAGTTGTCAAATTCATTAGCTATCAATTCAGGAGAACATTAAGAGTATATAGCATATCCATTAGTTCTCATAGTTTATTATTTACTTCTTTAAATGCGACAATTTTCTACTGAAGTATAAATGATGTGTCATATGTATTTTATTTCTTACTTTGTTTTTATGGATACTCCACCTATTCTCCCATTTGGACATTTATAGTAACAAGTTGAAGAACTAGTTTGCATTGAGTCCAATCGGTCCTCACTTTTTCTTAAGCAAGCAAATTGTAGTTTATCCATAGCTAAACCCATGCAATTAGTGTAGACAAATTCCTTTTCCTTCTTTTTTCATAGCATGATAATCTCCTTCATCATTCTTTTCCACCTCATAGAAGTTTCTCTAGAGACAACTTGAAATAGTTGAAATACCTATATATCTAATACATATTTTGGATCATATGCTAGTTGAGTTTGTTTAAGTTATTGTGGTAAGGTAAAAATTCCCCTTCATTTTCATTGATTTATAATTCCATATTTTCTTATGTGTTCTTATGTTATTTTTTTAAAATATACATATTTCAAATTTGGTTCAGTTTGTCAGTTTAAAAAAATAACAAATACATATCATCATAAAATAAAAAAAACATGGGAAGTATACTTTTTACTCAATTTGCATAGGATACAATCTAATGCCTTTGGGAAAAAAATATCATATCGGGAAAAATATCCTTTTGATGTAGAACTTTACATGGGGAAGAAACACTCTCCTTTGAAGGGTATTGGTCGTTGCATTAATTCAAATACATAATTTTTCAATACACTTAAAAGAAAATACGATCTCTCAAAAATGTTTCTTATATCCATAAGGCGTAGATTAAATTCAAATAGAAAATGAAGTCATAAATGAAGGAAAATAGGTAGTAATTAGAAATGGAAAGGTATTATTAGGGATCGATACCAAGATGATACTAATGATTTGGAATTTAGAACATTATCAACACACTTTAAGAATTGTCAAAGGATTTACATGGCCTAAAATTTGTTTGCTAAGCTTTCTCTTTATGGAGAAAACATTTTATGTTTCATGAAAACATGAAGTATTGTGACCTAGTGATATAGACTTATATGTCATTCGGAAAGGTATATCTAACCTAAAGTGTCAACCCTTTTAAAATATAAGAGGACAAGTTTCCTCTTGTTGATATAAAAACTAAAACCTAAAAATTGTGCCACATAGGCCAATGACAGACTAAGAATTACAAACAAATATTATGAAGGAATAAGACAAAAAGAGATTGGTAAGGAAAACTTTTATCTTTTAGATATAGTCCAACATTATTATTTGATGGGACAGTCTTCAAAGGGATTCCATGAGGATAACAATTTCAAATATGATGATACACTTACATGATTATCTAATTTATCTGTAATTTTATTTCATGTTCCTCTGATGTGGGTTCGGATAATCATCAAGATGGAAGCAACAAGAAATGACAGTCATATTAGTAGTGTTTCATGTATTAAAATGAAATACATTCTTCTAGTCTAGGTGCATTCTAGGATTCATTTGATTATCTGTATAGCAAGTTGAGAATCTACCACCTCATAAGTTTGGTCTGGGCTTGAGTCTAGGAAATCAATAGCACATCTTGCAAGGCTTTCAATTTTACTAAGTTATTACTATTATATCCCAGAAAACATATAAGAATGTAGATATGAGAATAATTCTCGAATGCTTAAGAAATAGAGGATCCTGCATTATAAAATTCCAAGAAAACTAGTACAAAACTTCATTAGTACATTGATATTTAAGCTTTTATTCATTTATGAACATTCGTTGCATGATGTCTTAATCACTATTATAATTTTAGACGAACATTATATACAAAGTATATGCCAATTTCTATCCAAAATACCTAGCTAGAGCTACACTGGCATACTCTACAACTTCTCTATTGACTACACACTACAAGAAGAGTGTATGGATCTATGGAATGAGGTCCATGTTAGGAAGTTATTGGAGTATTTATATGTGCTAATAGAAAGCATTTTTTTTAATAACTATGCTAATGATGACAACACAACAAGACAATTGTTACTAGTGACAACATCAATGTACAAGCCAATCCATGTAGACATTGACTTGGAGGTTTCAAATGTTATTACTTGGGTTGTTCACTCACCTCTTGAGATTCAAATAATGATAACTAAACCACATAAAGGAGAAACTAAAACATGGGATTATTTCTCTCAAAATACAAGCTTTATGTTTGTTGCACAAGACTAAAAAACAAGAGTGCCATCGGATCATAGAAATTTGACAAAGCATAACATAGTAGTATGAATGTTTATGATGGGTTTGCATACATGCCCTCATCTCTATAAAATTCTTGAATCTAAGAAATCTTGCAACTTGGAATAATATGCAGAATAGGGGAATGAACTAGGTAGGTAATACACTTACATTTGTGTGGGCCATAAATGTAGGCTTTCCATTGATGAGACAAGGTAAAAAAGGAAATCAAAGATGAATTCTTCATTGTTCATTGAATTTTAAACATGTACACAATGGGCAGTAGATATATTTCATTCATCGTTGGTTTTGTATATATTTGGTACACTAGGCATTGAATATTGTGTTATCACTTTCATCATTGCTTCTGTAGATATTCTATCTTAGGACCTAGACAAAGTTAGGATAATAGTTGCAAGCTTGTCTATTTTTTTCCATATGTGTAGTAAATTTAAGATTCATAATGGAGGTTTTGGGCTAGCTATGCAATCTTGCTCTCAGAATGGACATCAATGGGCCTAAATCTAGAAGGCCAAGTACTGTTTTCAGGAATGCATACATTGAATGGCACCAAAAGATGAACACTAAGTACATGGAATCCTAAATCCTGGAGACCAAAATATCTGCAAATGGAGTGGCATCTCATGTTCTTTTAAATACTTGGTTAAGGGTATATTTCTAGATTCCACAGAACTCTTAGGTAAATTTCGTCTGTAGTTTGCAACTCTTAAATCTCTTTGATCACTTGTAATGCATGTGACCAATCTCATTGGTACCCTTCCAAGAGAGAATGGAGATTACAATAACTCTGTGTTGTTAGATCTATGTAGAAATAGACTAATAGGAAGTATACCCTCTTAAATTGGTAACCTCAAGAATCTCCAGACCCTTATTCTCAAGCACAATGAACTTGAAGGAGCCTCCCTCCAAAGCTTAGCAATTTCTCCACTTTGGTCGATTTAATTATTTATTATATTTAATAACCAACTGAGTGGATATAATTAAGATACTACCAGAGCTTGGGAGGATATAGAACTTGAAAGTTCTTGGTGGATGTGGGAATCCAAACATTGAAGGTGAACTTCCTCTTGAAATTGGCAACTATAAGAATCTTATTATTTTGGGGCTTGCATAAATGAGGATTACTAGAAGAACCCCTTCTTCATTTAGATCATTAAGAGAACTGAAATCACTTGCACTTTACACAAATATACTATCAGGATCAATCCACATGGGCTAAGCACTTATTCTGAACTTGTATATCTATATCTCTACAAAATTATCTTGTGAGGTATCAATAACCCCCTGGCCTATCACCTGAAGAGGAGAAAACATTGCTCTCTTCTGGGTTATTTCTACCATCAGAGGATGAAAAGAAGAAACTTGTAATATATGACTACCTTGAAGTGCTAGAAGAAGAGCTAGTCCATGGAGTGTTTTTCTCGTCTCAAAGGAGTGGTATGTGGTACCATCTGGTACTGGAGGATTGCCTCTTAGAAAGGAGAGCCCTCTCCAAAGAGAATGGTACCTGTTCAAATGACAAATTTTGGAAGTTCTTAGAAAATAATTAAAGACTATTTTTGAAGACATTGGAAAGGGATATCTCATTTAATATGCAAGTCCCTAGAGATATCCTTCATGTTTGGTATTGTGAGATTACAACTTCTATTCCAATTAAATTAATCATGCATAACTATTCCTTTCTAAATTTGTACTATCTTGACTATCAAGGTTTACTATTTTAAATTTGTTCAATGTTGCATATGTTTTTGGAACATGTTCATTTTTTTATATATTGATAGCTTAAAAATTAAGTGATGAATATTGGTAAGTTACATGACGAATATTGGTCATCATATTGGTATTATAGCGAGTATAAAATCAGATTCTGATATGATCTTTAATGGGAAAGGTATGATAGAAAATTTAAAGAGCTTTGTGTAACTAATAATTTCAACTTTCAATTTATTAGATTGCCTTTATTTGAATTAGTTCATTTCCCTTTGCATCTACACTTTTTCTCTTTGTTTGATATTCAACACATAATTTGTTAGGCTTACCCTTCTCTCAACTTCACGTATGGATGGTGGTGTTTGAAAAATGGACAATGCACCTCTAAATTTTTTTTGTAGCATGACCAACAACTATTTGCTTCCATGACACTGCTAAACAAACTCCCTGCCATGTCAGGTCAAATTACATTAATAATTTTATTTATGGTGAGTCCAGCAGCAAGGAGATGAAGCGCATTGAAGGCTGCCCTAGCACTAATAACATTGCCATCACTTCAGAATTCGTTAGTAAGGATGTTGAAATTAAAGATACGAAGATCATTAACGTAGATGATAAAAGAATCATGGATGATTATAATAGATATAAGAATGGAAGCAACTTAGAAGGTAAAGATCTTGATGCTGGTGCTAATACAAGCTATAGATTTATTAAGAATGATAATGCTACCAGTGATAATTCTGACAATGATAGGTTTGCTATTGGGAACCCCATTGCTCCGAATAAGCATGATAAGAGAGTCATGAATCTCACATCCATAATGCTCAACTCTGAAGAAATCAAAATCCTGAGCAAAGGATTGGGATTTGCGGTCTCACCTAAGAACATTCCTTTTGAAAGCATCATTTGCAACATTGAGAATGGGACTCAAGGTCTTTTAGCAAACAACAGGGAGATGTTAAGACAAGAATGTTCCCTAGCTATGTTGAGGTCTAAACACCCAAAGAGTAACCTGAATAAAGAGGGGCGAGAGGCTCTTAGATCCCTTTGAAATAATGATAAGATAGTTGTTCTTAAAGCTGATAAAGGTGGAGCCACCGTTGTGTTAAATAAGGAAGATTACATTCATAAAATGAATGAGCATTTGAGTTATGGAAGTTACAGAAGAGTCAACTCCAACCCTATTCCCAAGGTGATAAAGCAGGTCAAGAAAGCCATCATGGAAACCAACCTGGAAGATAAAATAAAAAAGAAGCTAATTCCCTCCTGTGAGGTTATTCCTAGAATCTATGGATTACCAAAAATCCATAAGGAAGGGGTCCCTCTTAGACCAATTGTTAATACCATTGGTTCCCCTACCTATGAATTAGCTAAGTATGTAGCTAAGATCCTAAGACCTCTGGTTGGTAACACAGACTCTTTTATAAAAGACTCAAGTGATTTTTTAAAGCTTATTAGGAATAAAAAGGGTCGATAAAGATGATATTCTAGTAAGCTTTGATGTCGTATCCTTGTTTACAAAGATTCCTCTTGATGAAGCTGTTCATGTTATAAAGATGGCCACCGACCCCGGAACAGCGAAGCTTGCAGAAATCTGTTTGCGGTCCACTTTTTTCAGTTTTCAAGATCACTATTATGAACAAATTTCTGGAGTCGCCATGGGTTCCCCGCTCTCTCCTATTGTCGCCAACCTATACATGGAGCACTTTGAAAGAAAAGCCCTTGACTCATTCCACTTGAAGCCAGCATGGTGGAAAAGATTTGTTGATGACACCAACCTGAATTGGACTCATGGTAAGGCAGAGCTTGAGAATTTCTTCAATCATCTTAACTCTATATCTTCCGAAATCAAATTTACTATGGAGCTTGAGGAGAATGGTAAGATCCCCTTTCTTGACGTTCTGATCAGTAGAAAAGAGGATGGTACTTTGGGACACCAGGTCTACAGGAAGAAAACTCATACTGATAGCTATCTTCATGCTGACTCTTATCATCATCCATCCCAAAAATTTGGCATCTTAAACACCCTAGCTGTGAGGGCTTTCAGGATTTCTGACCCTGATCACCTAAAGGATGAGATTGATCACTTAACCATTGTCTTCAAAAACATTGGATACAGAGAGTGGAGTATCAAGAGAGCTATAAGAAGGGCTTAGGATAGGGCCCTCTCTAAGCATCCCCCTAAAGACAAGAAAGAAAATCAAGGGAAAGTTTACCTTCCATTCATCCAAGGGGTTACAGATAAGATTGCAAAAATTTTAAGGAAGAATAACATAGACACTCAGTTTACAACATGTGGAACGATAAGGCAAATGATGAGGTCGGTTAAGGATAACATTGATCGACAACAACTCAAGGGCCTGTACAAGATTGATTGCTCATGTGGCAAGAGTTATATTGGGGAAACAGGTCGGTCTCTGAAAATAACACTTAAAGAGCACGCTGCTGACATAAAGAATGAAAGATCCCGTACATTAGCCCTTGCTGAGCACTCGTCCAAGACCAAACATCATGTGTGTTTGGAAGACGCCAAGGTAATTGCTAGAGAGGACAACTATCATAAAAGAAAAATCAGAGAGGCCATTGAAATTATGAAATTCCGTCAGAACCTCAACAGGGACAATGGGAGTGAAATCAGTGGAAATTGGCTTCCTCTGATTAGACAAATAAAACCCTCCGGACCCTTGGAAGCATAAAGAAAAAGGGGTCTTTCACTTCAAAAGTTTAATTAATTAATTAAAACAAAGTAATTTATTTATTTTAATTAATTATATTAAGTTAATTAATTAATTAATTAATTAATTAATTAAATTAATTATATTAAATTAAATTAATGATTTAATCATATAATTAATTATATTAAATTAGAAACAAATTAATTAATAAATTAATTTAATTTAATTTAATTTAATTTAATTTAAATTAAATCAATGATTTAATTATATAATTAATTATATTAAATTAATTAAATCTTAATTAATTGACTTAAACAAATTAATTAATTAATTAATTTAATTAATTATATTAAATTAAATTAATGATTTAATTATATAATTAATTAAGATTGAATCAATTAAGGATTCGTGATGAAAATAATTAATCCTGTACTAATAATAAATAATTAAATAATTAATTAAAAAGTTTTCATAAAACTTTTATAAATAAATAAAAAAT
>Ga0115851_100588_pt1 | contig 15669 bp, 12 predicted proteins | sample InSIn2gowninarea_FD_83865 | JGI IMG/M metagenome (GOLD analysis project Ga0115851, IMG submission 83865)
TGAACCTCAGCGTACAGAACAAGCTAAGTTAAATGAGCGTCACAATCAGTTAACTAAACAAGTCAGCGAACAAGCTCAATTAATTTCGACGATAGAGCCGCAAATAACTGAAAAAAAAGCCAAGCTTACTAATTTAGAAGCTGAATTATTAACATTTACTACCGAAACCGAATTATTAACAAAAGCCTTAGCTGCGGACGAGCAAGAATTACAAATTCAGCAGCAAACGCAAAACCGATTAATTTTAGAACAACGAGAAAAACAACGTAACTTAGATAAGTTAGAGGCGCAAGTCCAAGCAATTCAAGAAACTCAAGGAACTTACGCAACTAAAGTTATTTTACAGTCTGGCTTAAGTGGTGTTTGCGGATTAGTTGCCCAATTAGGAAGTGTTGACTCGCGTTATCAATTAGCCTTAGAAACTGCCGCCGGAGGTAGATTAGGACAGTTGGTCGTAGAAGATGACCTTGTAGCTGCCGCAGCAATTGAGTTATTGAAGCAAAAAAAAGCTGGGAGAATAACATTTTTACCGTTAAATAAGATTCAACCTGGGCGGTTTTCGCCTACGGTAGCTTTGCGTTACGCCAATGGATTTGTAGATTACGCTATAAACTTGGTGGAATGCCAAGGCAAATATCAAAATATATTTGCCTATGTATTTGGTAACACAGTAGTATTTGCCACCTTAGAAACGGCGCGGGGTTATTTGGGACAGCACCGTATTGTGACCATTGATGGCGAGTTACTAGAAACTAGCGGCGCAATGACTGGAGGAATGAGTAACCAACGTTCAAGCTTGCATTTTGGGAAAGGAGACGCAACAGAATCAGCGGAAATTACTCAATTAAAACAGCGACTGCAAGATATTACGCAAATATTAGAGCGTTGTACTCAAGTAATTAATACGCTTTTAGCCAAAACTAAGCAGCAAAGTCACAAGTTAACAGAAATGCGCCACGGGCGGCGAGAAAAACAGCTTCAGAGCGAACAACTTAGCAAAGAAATTACAAATCTAAACCAGCAACTAGCGCAAACGCGAGTTCAAAACGCCCAAACTACCGAACAATTAATTAATGCTCAATCTCGACTGCAACTATTGGAGCAAGAATTACCACTCCTTGAAGCTACCTTGCAACAACAAAAACTAGCATTAACAGAATTAGAAAAATCGCAAACAAATAGTCAATGGCAAGAAATCCAAGCAAGAATTAAAACCAACGAGCAACAATTGCAACTCAAAGAACAAGCTTTGAGACAAGCAGAAGCAAAAATCAAAGACTTAGAACTGCAAAAGTCGCGTTTGCAGGAGAAAATCGCCGCCAGTATGGCAAGAAAAGAAGAATACCAACAGCAAGAAGTAGCAACAATCAGCCAAGTTGCCGAAATTGAAAACCAACTATTGGCAATTGCTACCCAAATAACCCAAATTCAGACATCTTTAAGTCAAGTAAGCCAACAGTTGAGTACCGAAAAAGAAAAGCGCGATCGCACAGAACAACAATTGCGCGAACAACATTTAGCCTACAGTCAATTGGAATGGCAAAAACAAAAACAAATTGAAACTCAAGTAACAAGGCAGCAAGAACTATTAGCCGTAAAAACAGCATTACAAGAATTAGAATTACCCGAACCATTGCCCGAAATACCACCTCAGATAGATTTAGAGCAACTACAAAAAGAATTGAAAGCGATTTCCAAACGATTAGAAGCGATGGAACCTGTAAATATGCTGGCGTTAGAAGAATACGATCGCACTAATACTCGCCTAGAAGAACTCACGCAAAAATTAGAGACATTAGTAGCGGAACGCACAGAATTATTACTACGAATAGAGAACTTTACAACCTTGCGCCAAAAAGCTTTTAAAGAAGCCTTTGATGCCGTAAACGAGAACTTTCAAAGTATTTTTGCCACCCTATCCGAAGGCGACGGCTACTTGCAACTAGACAATATTGAAGAACCCTTTAATAGTGGATTAAACTTAGTTGCTCACCCCAAAGGAAAACCAATACAACGCCTAGCATCCATGTCTGGCGGCGAAAAATCTCTGACAGCTTTAAGCTTTATTTTTGCCTTGCAACGCTACCGTCCATCACCTTTTTATGCTTTTGATGAAGTAGATATGTTTTTAGATGGAGCAAATGTAGAAAGATTAGCTAAAATGATTAAACAACAAGCTACTCTAGCGCAATTTATAGTCGTCAGTTTGCGCCGACCAATGATAGAATCAGCCGAACGTACTATAGGCGTGACTCAAGCACGAGGGGCGTATACTCAAGTGCTGGGAATCAAGTTGTAATAGCCGAACATCTTAACAGATGATAATTTGCTATTAATAGTATTGAAATAACCGGATTTCGAGATCAGGACTCGGCATTAGAATGACCTCCGAACAAATTATCAGACGTTCCGACATCTTAAACACCAAAGTGATTACAGACGACAACGCCAAGCAATTAGGCTTAGTAAGTCAACTGTGGGTAGATATCGACCAACGCGAGGTTGTAGCTCTAAGCTTACGAGACAACCTAATCGCTTTCTCCGGTGTGCCAAGATATATGTATTTGAGTAGCATCCGCAAAATCGGCGATGTGCTGCTAGTAGACAACGAAGACGTAATTGAAGATATAGACGTTGAAATTTACAGTAACTTAATTAACTACGAAGTAATTACCGAGACGGGCGAACTTTTAGGGAGAGTCCGCAGTTTTGTCTTTAACCCTGAAACTGGTAAAATAGCCTCGCTAATCATCGCCTCCCTAGGTATTCCCCAAATTCCCGAACAAGTTTTAAGTACCTACGAATTGCCAATTGATGAAATTATCAGTAGCGGCGCAAATCGGCTGATTGTAGTGGAGGGAGCGGAAGAAAGGTTAAATCAGCTAACGGTAGGCTTATTAGAGCGTCTGGGCATCGGCAAAGCCCCTTGGGAGCGCGATGAAGATGAAGCTTACTATACTCCTACAACAACTAAAGCAGAAAACCAGTTAGGTACGGGAGTTCCATTACAAGCACCAAAAGTTCAGCCATTGCGTACCAATCGCCCAGTGGTAGAACAAGCTTGGGATGAGGACGATTACGAGTATGAATTAGAAGAACGTCAACCACCGCAACAATTGCGTCAGCGTCAGTACGAGTCGATTCAATACGAAGAAGAAGATAACTGGAGCGAAGCAACGGCGCAAGACCTTTACGAACCCAAAAAAGTATATTGAAACAGAATCCAACGCTAGTCTTTACGATGACGAGTTAAACGACGATGCTTGGGATGATGAGCCAAAACCAATTATTATTCCCAAGAAAACAAAAGCTCCAGAATACGAGGAGGAAGAAGGAGGCTATTAACAAGGCAGCTTGCTAATTTAATTTGTACTAAGAATTGAACCAGCAACCGTATAAATAGGATGCTGGTTTTGAAATTTCAACTATTATCTAGGGCAACATTATCCGCAGCGTTTCCTTCAATAAATTTAGGTCTAAAGGCTTGCTCATGTAAGCATTAGCACCCGCCGCCAAACAGCGATCGCGATCGCCTTTCATTGCCATTGCTGTCACTGCAATTACCGGAATTCCTTTCCACTGGGAACTAGCTTTAAGGTGGCGGACAATTTCAAACCCATCTACTTTTGGTAGCTGAATATCCAACAAAATTAAATCTGGCATTAACGGAGGCGCTGTTAAGGTGGATTGCATCGCTGCCATCATCACGCCACCATCAGGAATTAACTCTACAATGTAGCCTTCTAATTCCAGTACCTCGATAATTAATTCCTGGTTGTAGGGTTGATCTTCTACTACCCAAATCCGTTTAGCACTGTTAGCATTGGCTCCTAGCTCATTTTCTTTCACGGCTGGCGGCTCCCTTAACAAGTTCTTTGCCAATTCTTGACGCATTTCTGTAAGTGGTAGCCAGATGCGAAAAATACTGCCTTGGTGTTCGACGGAGTCTAAGGAAACTGTACCGCCATGTAGTTCTGCTAGACGTTTTGTTAGCGCAAGTCCCAACCCCGTACCCTCATGCGCCCGCGTTAATGAAGCATCCACCTGTTGAAATGGTCGAAACAATAAATTCCACTTTTCTTGAGCAATACCAATTCCAGTATCTTGAACTTCAAGGCATAGGTAAGGCGTACTAGGATTAATAGGACTGCAATCTGGTCGAAATTGCTCTAGTAATTGACTGCCATAAGCTATCCTACAAGCAAATTTAATTTGTCCGCCTTCGGGGGTGAACTTGACCGCATTAGAGAGCAGATTAATTACCATTTGACGGACGCGGCGCTCGTCTAGATTTAACTGTCCTAGGTTCTGGTCGATCTCCTGAGATAGTAACAAACGCTTTTTGTCGGCGCGATGTTGAACCATCTCCAAGCATTGAGTACATAAATCAGCGATCGCCACAGATTGTAATTCTAGTTCGGCTTTCCCAGATTCAATTTTGGCAAGGTCGAGAATATCATTAATTAACTGCAATAAATGCTGACCGCTTTCGGCAATTATTTGAGTGTATTTAACCTGACGCGCCGTCAAAGAACCAGCAACTTGTTGTAGCAGCAAGTTGGCAAACCCTAAAATGCTATTGAGCGGAGTTCGCAGTTCGTGAGACATGGAAGTAAGAAATTCTGACTTTAGTTGAGAAGCCTGCTCTAAGTCTTGGTTAATTTGGGACAAGCGTACCTGGTTTTGCGCCCGCTCAATTGCTACCCCCATCATTCGGCAGGCGGCTAATAGCATATCTTGTTGGGGCGCATCTTTCAATTTCTTTTGACCGCGCGACTCTAAAGTTAGTACGCCGATAATATTGCCATTGGCCGCCGGAATCGGAAAAATACCCAAGTCACCAATACCAGGATTTTTAAAGGCGGGTACGGCCCTAGGGTGATTTTTGTAGTCATCAATAAATAAAGGCTTACCCGTTGTCACTACTTGCCACAGCAGACCTTGACCGTAGGGAATACCTGTATTTAGCAAGGTTTCCATTTCTCCCACCGCCACTTCACCGTAAACAGCAATAAATTTGGCGCTGACTTGATTTGTCAGCACTTGAGCAACCGCGTTGAACCCAACACCTGTAATTACTTTAATATCCCCAAAAGCTGCATCCATTGCTTGCACCAAATAACTAAGGGCAAACTCGCCAATTTCTTGCAGTTGGCTTGCTGGCTGTAGCCGTTCCATTAACCCTAAGATAAAAGCTTGTCGTCTTACTTGAGCATTTATACTTGTTTGGAAAGATTGAGCTTCAGTAACATCACGAAAAGTAAATATATACCCCTGTTCGGAAGTGAGGCTGATATAGGCTTCCAAGCAGATCCCGTTAGTTTGTTTGATGTAGTGTGAGTTCTCAACTTGCGTAGAGTCAATCGCCGCAATCAATTGTAAATACTGAGCTTGCGACCAATACCCACAGTTTACAATTTCGGCAAAAAACAATCGCAAATCTGGTTTTTGTTTGAGCCAGTCCGTAGATAGTCCCCATAATGCGGCAAGTCTTTGATTAAATAGAATCAGATGCTGCGACTCATCAAATAGCGCGATCGCATTTTCTCCAGAACTAAATTGTTGGCTATCTTTCATCTACTCAAAGCACATCACTTACAAAAAATATGCTTACCGCTAGTAGGTTAGGCATAAAAGTTCTTTACTGCCAGTTTGACATAATTTTTTATCCCTCGGTTATAGCTGTAGTAGTAGGATTTCTAAGGTATTGTTATGATATTTATACTTTTTCAACCACTGGCTGTAACTTCAAAAAGGTTTGGTTGCAAAAAATATTTGCACGAATGTAACTTCCTCAGTTGAGATGAAGGTATGCAGCAACGCCTGAAGCTATTTGCAATCAACTCTATAGCAGCTACAATATTGTCTTTAATCACTCTTTAATTTGACAGTTATCAATGTTATTTATAGTTTCTTAGCCTAGGAATGTTTTTTGCTCTGGGAAATAACTTGAATCCCAATCTAGAACTAACGCGGCTTTTCGTTCGCTTTATATCTTGCCATACCCACTATTTGGGTATCTATTAAGCAAAAGTTGCCTCAGTGAAACCTATAAAATAGCAATGGCTGATTAATTGCTGCTGCAAACATCCCTCTCTCAAGTCTGACAGAGGGATGTTTACAACTAAGTTTTTCCATCGTCAAAGGGATTGGGGGATGAGGAGAGTTTTAGTTAGTTGCCGTACAACAAGAAACCAAAGGTTCTCTGGCAATTTGATCTAGTCCCACCGAATCTAATAAATCTGCCCATTGGTTGACTAAAGCGGAATTATTTGGACTAGATTTGCGGATTTCAAATAGCGCGGCGAGGCTATCATACCAAATATCATTAACAGCATATAGTGAGGCGCGATCGCTCAACGATACTTGTTGCAACTCGCTTTGTAAGGCGGGATCAAGTTTGATTCTTTGCACCCAACCATCGACAAATATATCTGCGGAACGGTCTTGAGTGTTACATACGATCGATAAATACCAGTGGTAACTTTTACCCACTTGCAAAGGTTGTAAGCCAGGCAAAGTAGAAAAATTTATACTAGCTATACCACCGCTTTTATTTGGTGTAAGGTTCTTTTGATAAATCTCGTTATCGTTTTCATCTAGTAGCGATAGTTCTAGGGTTTCGGCAGAAGTTTGCGGTACGTAGAAGAAAATTACCGGATACTGGGTTGTGGTCATGCCTAAATTATTGGCGGGAACCAATGCTGTTAAAGTGCGATCGCTACTTGAACACCCTCCTCTAGTCGCCCCGCCTTGTCTTGTCCCTGGTGCGCCTCGGTTTGAAGCGATGAAGATATTTTTTGATGTACCGCGACGAGCGTACTTACTCACATTATTAATGGCAGCAGTGGCATAGGGATCGCCAGGACGAACGCTTAAAGCTCGCCTAAAACTAAGTAAGGCATTACGATAATTTCTTTTAGCGGTCGCTGAGTAACCTTGCCGCATATACTTGTTGTATTGCGATGTAGTGGACTGAGCAATTGCCGTCGGCAATTGGGGAACCGCCATTGTTGGCACTACGGGCATTAAACAAGTTGTTGCTAAAATTGCAGGTAAGTATTTCAACCAAGGATTGCGTTTCACGAGAAGTCGCCTCTTATTATTTTTCTAGTTTTATTCAATTTATCAGTAATGATTATTAGAGAAGATTGTATTAAGTCTTACCTTGCTTTTATTATATCTTCTACCGAAACTTAGAATTTAGTTTCGTCAAGAGGGTGATATTAAATTAAACATTGTTGTTCTCGCAAATTTCGGACAAACAATGAACCTATCCCACTAAGGTCAAGAATGTGATAATGTATTACTCAGATTGATTAAGCTACACGAAAAATGGCTGGAAGATTTGAGGGATTGAGTGATTTAGAATGGAAGTTGTTTGAGGATGTGATGACAGAGGTTGGAGAAAAGCGGGGAAGGGGAATGCCCCATGGGCCTTTCCGTCATGTACTTAACACCTTGATGTATGTATTGATTACAGGATGTCGTTGGTGTGATGTCCCTAGAGGAGAAATCTGGGCATCAAAAAGTTCAGCGCACAGATGGCTCTTGCGTTGGCAAACAGATGGAACGTTAGAACGATTACAAGCACGTATCTTAGGAATCGCCTCAGAGAAAGGATTAATTAACTGGAACTACGGCGCGGTGGACGGGTCTTTTTCCCCCTGGCAAAGGGGGTGGTGAGGATGTTGCTTATGGTTATAAGGGCAAAGGGATTTTGATTCATACCTTGACTGATGGTAATGGTATGCCTTTGTCCCATAGCACCACCGCAGCCAATGATAGTGAACGAGAACAAGTGATGCCGCTAATTGACAGTAACGCCAGTCAAAAATAATCAACCTGGTAGACCCCGCAAACGAGTTAAGGTGCTGGCGGCGGATAAAGGTTATGATTCCAAGGAACTAAGAGCGACTTTACGTAAAGCTCTGTGGGGGAAGCTTCCCCCACAGAGCTTTACGTAAACGTGATATTAGACCACAGTTACCAAAACGAACGAGCGAAAACAAGGAAAAATCGAGGTAGACCAATTAAGATATCAGTTCCACGTTTTCAACAAGAGCGCTGCTTTGCATGGTTTCAAAGGAAATACCGTAGGCTTGTTGTTCGGTGGGAAAGAATTTCTGCCTGTTTCAATGCTTTTATTTCCCTTGCAACAATTCACATTTGGATTAACAGAATTTTATTACTGGGATAGGTTCATAGATTTAATCAAACATTATTTGCTTGCTGTTTAACTGAAAGTTGTCAAGAGAGGCTCAAAAAGCGCAAGTTTTGACTTCTACCAATCAGTAGTTAGCACTAAAATAGAAGCCGTTATGCTGAAAATTGTTCCCGCGACTTCTTAAGTTAATAAATAGCAGCGCGTAATTTAGCCTTAAATTCAGTTTTGGTGATGGTTTTAAATCAACCCCACCTCTGCATCTTACAAAAACCTTTGATTGACCAACAAATGAGGATTCGGGTCAGCCGTTACCTTCCACCCTGCACCCGCATCAACGAACAAAGCAAACCGTAGCAGTTTTAGACCCGCTTTGTTACATTCTACAGCCAGCAACATCTGTGGACAATTTTTAGATTCATGATGGAGCGATCGCTTGCGTCTCAATTAAATTTGTCAATTGGAATTCAATAATTCCCACGTAGAAATTTGATACTAAGTGCGTAGAGAAGGGATTGAAGACCAAACTTAGGTTAGATCGGTTTAACCCCGTGAATGCTAGAGCAAAAACCACTGTGGCGAGTCTTCACATTTCTCAACCTAAAAGCAATAGCGGACATGGGAGGACTCAGATTTATCGGTATTTAATCTAGCATCAATTCAGTTTCCGGTTAAAAACCTTCCCCTGCAAGGCTGAGAATCTGCGAAAGGGTTACTTCTTCTAAACCGTTAATTTTGGTCTGGTTTGACGATGGTTGGCAACTCTTGGTAGCAGCGATGAAGAACATTAAAATCTACTTTTCCTAAGTATTACCAAAATCCTTAACATTTCCTCAAGATTTATTCAACTAGATAGCAGTATATTTTTATTCTATAGGTTGTAGTTCGCTTAAGTTTGTAGACCTTGAGGATTTGAGTAAATTGGGCAAAAAAATCAACAATTACTATTTTTCAAGCAAGAAGATTGTGCGTAGCGCAAAATGCGATCGCAATTTTTGTTCTATTTCAGGAATTGCCGCCGAGCTAGTTGAATAACTTAAATAACGAATAATCAATCACTTTACTCATCTAGATAAAAACACTTTTGGGAGCATCCCACATTATGCACAAGATAGCTTTGGAATGGGTAGAAGGAGGGCGCAACCGTTCTCAGGCCTTTTCTTTTGACAAACCAAACGAGCCGCCAATCCGCATTGGCAGAGATGAAAGTCAGTGCGATGTTATTGTCAAAGATCCAGCAAAAACTGTCTCTGGCTTGCACGTAGAAATATTTTTTGATGTAGCAAAGCATACTTTTTATTTACGGAACCTTACTAAAAATAGAGACAAGCCAAACCCTGCTTGGGTAAACGGTCAAAAAGTTGTCGCAGAAGACACTGCCCTTAAACATCGAACCACTATTCAACTAGGTAAAATGACGCTGACGGCGAAGGTGACTTCCGATGCTCCAGAAGATGCGCCCGCACACGGATTAAAGTGTCATGTCTGCGGTCATGTTTCCCCCCAAGCAAGTTTGTCGTTAGTGTGCCAGTGGTGCGGAACTTCTTTAGCCTCAGCGCCAACCGCCGTATATTTTCCCGACGAAAAACCGTAGTTTTATCTTTGCACCAATACATAACACACCCTTATGGAAATTCAATTAAGCTGGGAAGACCCCACTTCCGGGGAGTTATTTGAGCCACTTTTATCTGCACCTATAGCTTTTGGTAGAGAAGCAAGTCAAATTCCTCCGACAATTAACGATGAGCCAGTTTCGCCGATTATTCTTGCCAGCAAGCAAGTTTCGCGCTTTCATGCTTTAATTACGTCCAATAATGGGCAACTGACCATAGAGGATCGCAGCGCCAACGGTACGCTGATAAATGGCGATCGCATAACGCAATCGAGCCGCCCCTTAAATAGTGGCGATACGATAAAACTAGGCGCTTACGAAATTACCGTTACTATCGAGTCGATGGTAAATAATGTTGAAGCGACAGAAGTAATCCTTGGCGATCCCTCGGCAACGGAATTTGTAGTTCCTTCTTCCACCATTGTCTTCAATCCAGAAACAAACATTTTGGAAGCGCAAGCTAATATTCCTCAAGAAATTAATACGCCTGGTAGTAATTTTCCTCCAGCTTGTTTTGCGACCGAAAAAGTATCTATTGCCGATATTAATGCCGCAGGTTTACCTATTGAAGAAAGCGACTATGTAAGCTTAGGCGCGGGAATGGGTAGCTTTACTTGGGCCGATACGATGCGCTGCTTTGGAGTAAAAGCCGATCAAATTGTGATTTTAGGGATTGAGAAGAAGCCCTACGGTCGCTATCAGCGTTTATGCCAAAATTCGCAAATTCCCTCTCACGAGCGGCTGCGATCGGGTTCTGACTCCTGCCCAGACAATATTTGGGGCTGGCCTGGATATGCTTGGCGAGAGTCTTTCAAGGAGTTTTTTAGAGGACAAGTTGGTTCCTCAATTAAGCACTTGTGGCAAGTATTTTCCGAACCCGTATTGGCAGATACTTATACGCCAAAGTCCGGTAATGTATTTGCTTCGGTAGACCGGGAAGCGGCAAGAATTGGCTGGGACAAAATGCTGCGTTACGGTCGTTTCCGGGCAATTCGCAAAACCGAAGATGGTCGCTATGTTATCGCTTATTCTCGCACTATGGGCGATCGCCAAGATCATCGTTTTTTAATCACTCGCTACATCCACATGGCTCCGGGTTATCCAGCAATTAAGTTTTTACCAGACTTGCAGGCTTACCGGGAAAAATACCGCGATTTTAAATCTGTAATCAATGCTTACGAAGAACACGAACACGTCTACAAGCAATTAACTACCAAGGGTGGAAGTGTAATTGTTCGAGGTAGAGGCATTGTAGCGTCCCGAATTATTCAGCGCATATCAGAAATTCGCCGCCAAAACCCCAATATTACAGTTTTGCACTTAATGCGATCGCCCAAACCCGAAGGTAACAAATTCGGAGTCGCCCAGCGCAAAACCGACAATCAGTGGGAATTTCAGCCCTACAACTGGCCCAAAGGTACGTGGGGGGGTGATATGAAGAAACGCCTAGAAGAAGGTAGCCCCGTCGAACGCCAGCGTTTGCTCACCGATTGGGGCGGTACTACTACCGCCGATCGCTCGGACTGGAAAAAGATTGTTAGTACCGGACTGCAAGAGGGTTGGTACACCATTGTTTTTGGCAAAGTAGACCGAGTTGAGCAAGACGATAAAGGCCGTTTGGTTACTTATTTAGAAAGCAGCAATATCAAGGGCGAAAGCAAGCTCAATGCTGACTTTATTATCGACTCTACAGGACTTGATGCCAAGCCTTCAGAAAGTCCTTTTCTCAACGATTTGGTTACTCATTACAACTTACCGCTCAACCCTCTAGGACGGCTACACGTTGCTAATGACTTTGAAGTTGTAGAGATGCGAAACGATCGCGCTCGGATGTATTGCGCTGGGGTAATGACTCTTGGCGGCCCTTACGCTCCCGTAGATACATTTTTAGGGTTGCAGTACGCGGCCCAGTGTGCGGCGGACGGTTTAGCTAGAAATCGCGCTCCAAAAGCTCGTCGCCTCAATGGTTTGGGTTCTTTCATTCAATGGATTAAGTGGGCAACTAATCAAACACCATGACACCTATTTTATTTGGACGTTGGCAAACTCGGATATTTCTGCTTGCCACCATTGGCATAATTGTTAGCTTACCTTTTGCTTTGGGTCTTATTGGCCCTACTCCCGACGGTAACTTTCACCCGATTTTCTTTTGGGTAATTTTTTGGGTAGGGGTTTTAGGCTTGTTGTGGGACATTCTGTATAACTATTTGCAGCAGTATTTGTGGGATCACGATTGGCCCGGTGCGTTTCAGTTTTTTGCTTGCATTGCAGAGGGCATTGTTTTAGGGTTGCTACTTAAGTTTGTGGGCTTACCCTTTATAGATCGCGATGTATTTAACCTGGGATGGTTTATCGTTCACTATACGGCGGTTTCTCTAGTAGCTTACTTTTTATCTTGGGCAGTAATGCGAATACTATTCCCTCGATGGCGCTTTAGAGGCGGTAAATGGATTTAAAAGCAAGTTTTTGATACTTTGTTTGAGACGTGCGATCGCGCGTCTTTTTTTATCATTAGTTGAGCGTACACCCACCTATATGTTAAGGAATTTTAACTATATTAAAGTTTTTAGACTTTTATGTGTAGAGTTGCAAGCAATCTGATAAATTTAATACCATCAGTAAATTTACCTAAAAGCCATTATGAAACTTACACAAAAATCCAATAACTTAGGCTCAACAATAGCTATGGGCGTTGCTGTTGCTTTAACAAGCGTCAGTATTATTACGATCATGGCTTCTTTTTAGGACTGAAGGACTCTTATTATTTTAATATTGCTTTACACTACCTTCTCAGAAATGAGAAGGTAAATTTTTTTTGATGACTCCAAACTTATTAAAGGCGTTGAAGTAAGTTGCGTCCGTGAGTATCTGTACCGCAAGAACTTAACAAGCCATGAATAGCAGCTAGGTTTTGCACTTGTTGCGTTTCAGTGGGGCTAGGTTTCCAGGGATTAGGGTTATTGTAAGCATAGTAAGTTTCTACCCCGTCGATCCCTAATTGGGCCGCCGCCGGGATCAAATCGAAGTGAGATTTTTTATAACGCGCTGGATGAGCCAGGACTGCAAGCCCTCCAGCTTGGTGGATAGAAGCAATAACATTAGCCGCCTGATAGCTATCTCCTTTAGCAGCGCTTCTTTGCAAATAAGGCTGCAAGCTAGGATGCGATGGTTCAAAACCGTAGCCAAGAATATGTACTTCAATATTTAGCAGACGGGCATTAATTTCTACTCCACTCCAAAGCTGCGGCGCGGGTTTTTCGGTTTGGGGGTGACTCCATTTCCAATCTTCTAAATAGCGTTGCGCTGTTTTATAGCCTAGAATTGTATGGTGATCGGTAATCGCTAACCCCTGCAAACCAATAGAAATAGCGCGATCTATTAATTCTTCTGGCTGGAATTTGCCATCAGAATATACCGTGTGCATATGAAAGTTGAAGTGATGCGGACAACTTTCAGCGTCGATACTCGCAAAGACTTGCTGCAAACATTGAATTGAAGTAGAAGTTCGGGCAAAATTCACCGCCATAACCGCCTCTGAAGGAATAGATACCTCCCTCTACTAGCTCTAACACTCTGCTTTCTGGCAAAGATTGGCGGGGTAATAGTCCGCCGCCCAACAAATGCGTTGCAAACCTTTTTGGCAAAGGCTAAATACAAATAACTAGGTCATCTGAAAACGCGAAGTCAAGTATTAGGGTAAGGGTTTATATATGTTAATAACTATAACTATTTTAAAAGGTCTAGTAAGCAACTTCTGAAGGCAGATGCAAAAAATTGTCAACCTCAATACTCTAGTGTCGGTACAGGCAGGAGTTTTAAGCTAAAAAAAATATGAAAATATTAGTATTAAATGCAGGCTCTAGCAGTCAAAAAAGTTGCTTGTACCAAATAGGCGATAATTTACCAGATTTGCCTTTAAAACCATTATGGGAAGCAAAAATTGATTGGAATTACTTGCAGGAACTAGCAGAGCTTAAAGTTAAGGTAATCGTCGGCGGCTAAGTCGTCTATGTTTGTTACTTTTCCTGAGAGAAATCCTCTCCCTAATGGGCTATAGGCTACTAACCCAATTCCTAATTCCTGTATTGTGGGGATAATTTCATCTTTTATATCTCTACTCCACAATGAATACTCGGACTGCAATGCACTAATTGGATGGACGCTTGCGGCACGGCGAATTGTGGCGGCGCTGGCTTCAGATAGCCCGATATAACGTACTTTCCCTTGCTTTACAAGTTCCGCCATTGCACCTACGGTTTCTTCAATTGGCACAGTGGGATCTACTCGGTGCTGATAGTACAAATCTATATAATCAATATTTAATCGTTTTAAAGATGCGTCGCAAGCGCTGCGGACGTACTCAGGACTACCACTAATTCCCCGAAAACTTTTGTCTTCGCCGCGTTGAATGCCGAATTTTGTTGCTAGTATTACTTGCTCTCGATGATGCGCGATCGCTTTTGCTACAAGTTCTTCGTTTGCACCCCGTCCATACATATCTGCGGTATCTAAAAAGTTTACTCCGAGTTCCAAGGCGCGGTGAATGGTCGCTATAGATTCGCTTTCGTCTCCTGTACCGTAAAACTCGGACATTCCCATACATCCTAGTCCTAGTTCCGATACGGTTAATCCTTGGTTGCCAAGTTTGCGTTGTTGCATTGGTTTACTCCTATTAAAATTGAATACAAATTTTGCCGAAGTGTACGCCACCTTCCATGTACTCTAAGGCGGATCTAGCAGATTGGAAGGGAAACACGCGATCGCATATTGGACGAATTTTGTGCAGGGCGATAGCTCTATTCATGTCCTCAAACATCTTTTTAGAACCTACATATATACCCTGTACTCGCACGTTTTTCATTAAAATAGCTGCGGTATTAATTTCGCCTTTCCCGCCTGTTAGAACTCCAATTAGACTAATTTGTCCGCCGTGATTAACCGCTTTTAACGACTGGTTCAAAGTTCCCGCACCGCCAACTTCTACCACATGGTCAGCGCCAACGCCTGCGGTTATTTCTTGGACTTTGTTACCCCAATCTGGCGTTTGTTTGTAGTTAATAGTTTCTGTCACTCCTAAGCTTTGCAATCTTTCTAGCTTTTCATCGCTGCTAGAAGTCGCAATAATTTTTGCTCCTAATACTTGGGCAAACTGCAAAGCAAAGATCGAAACTCCCCCCGTACCCTGCACTAGCACGGTATCGCCTGCTTTTACGTTCCCCGATGTTACGAGCGCATTCCAAGCTGTAACCGCCGCACAAGGCAAGGTGGCGGCTTCAACGTTGGTCAGATGTTCGGGTACAAAAACCACCCCTTCTTCGTCTAGCACTGCATACTCTGCTAGTAAGCCGTCAATCACCCCACCCAAAGCCGATTGCGTTTTTTCCTCGGTGAGTCTGCCACTTAGCCATTTTTGAAAGAATATCCCCGCTACACGATCGCCTATTTTTACTCGCGTTACTCCTTCCCCCAAACCTACAACTTCCCCAACTCCGTCCGAAAAGGGAATTAGCGGTAATGTTAGATTGCGATTATATAAGCCCTTTACTACCATCAAATCTCGGTAATTTAAGGAAACTGCCCGCAATTTAATGAGTATCTGTCCGTATCCCGGACTTGGATCGAGGCGTTCTACTAGCTTTAGAGAATCTAAACCAAAGCTGTTAGGAATCTCAAATGCCTTCATGAGTGCTTTCCCTATTATTAACCTTAACGCTAACGTCAATTTGTATTGAAAAAAATTACTAGCTGCTAAGTTCCTGAATTTGTTGTTGAATTCTGGTGATATTTGCCTCTAAGTCCGAGCGGAACTCTTTTAAAGACGCAATCTTTTCATCGGTTTCTTGGAGATGAATTTGCAGAATTTCTAACACCTTCTGTTTACCCCTTATACCTG
>Ga0115851_100632_pt3 | contig 15646 bp, 19 predicted proteins | sample InSIn2gowninarea_FD_83865 | JGI IMG/M metagenome (GOLD analysis project Ga0115851, IMG submission 83865)
AAAATGATTGAGGTCTCACAAAGTGCCCCGTCGTATCGTGTGGTCCAGTCGAGCCCACAAAAAGAGCTGGCTGAGCAAATGCTCAGGTATCATATTGAGCGGACATTTAAATGGCCGGCTTTCGAAATGATTTGGCCGCAACCTCCTGCAGCCGAAAGACTGGGGGAATTGACTGCCAAAACATTGTTTATAATTGGTACGCAGGAATTACCTGATAATCTTCGTGTTGCTGATTACTTTCGAAAGCATTCAGAAGCACGAATTGTGGAAATCCCCGGTGCAGATCATATGGTGACGTTAACTCATCCTAAGGAACTGTATCGTCAAATTATAGATTTTATGGAGGAATGACGCTAACCATGCCAAGATCACCACAAGAGAACGAACGCATTCGTCAGCAAGCGAAAGAGAATATTCTTGAGGCTGCTATGGAGTTATTCATTAGGAAAGGCTACCACGCAACCTCGATCAGTGATATAGCCGAACAAGCCGGCATATCCAAAGGCCTGCTTTACAATTATTTTAAAGGGAAAGAAGCTCTTCTGGCGACAATGGTTGAAGCAAGAGTCGGAGAAATGGTTGAAGTCATGGACCGTGCAAGGGCTATTAATAAACCGGCGGAGCAGCTCAAACATATCATTGAGGGAGCCATTGATAATGTCTATAAAAAACCGGAAGTCTTCCGTTTCTATCTGCACCTGCAAACGCAACCTGAAGCGGATCAAGAGTTGTTTAAACACAGTCGTTTTCTTATTGAGGAGAATGCCAAACAGTTTGAGTTTCAATGTAAGATATTCGAAAAGCTGGAAGTAAATGAACCGCGGAAACGGTCGTTATACTTTTCATCGACGCTTCAAGGGATCATGTTGATGATATCAACCTATCCACAGCGGTTTCCCATTGAAGAAATAAAAAAGCAGATTGTTGATGAGTTTTGTAACTCGGTTACCTTTTAACACTTTTTATATTAATATTCAATTATAGGGTGCACTTCTTAAGGCAGAGTTGGAAAAAAATGGCCATCTATTTAACGAATCGTTGCGGTCCCCCTAGTAGGCCTGGTATTTTAAATAAGGTATTCGGAAAATAGTGTGGAAAATTCAACTAACTTTTATCATATTTGTTTAAACTGATCCCTACACATTCGACTGAAATGTGCAACAAATGATATTTATTTTATGATTGATCTATTGTAAGCAGGCGGGGTATTATTCCCTTCATCATCGTGAGTGAGTTTCAATTTGGCTCAGAAAACAAGAGTAAATGTACAAAATTAGATTAAATGTGAATGTGGAGGGATGAAAATAGATTGGGGTTAGTAAAAATTGTAGCAACTGGGATTATATATGGAGGGTAAATGGTATGGACTATGATGTAATCATAATTGGTGCAGGTTCAATGGGAATGGCAGCAGGTTATTTTTTATCCAAGAGTGGAAAAAAAACCTTATTATTAGACTCCTTTAACCCACCACATAACAAAGGGAGTCATCACGGGGAAACGAGAATTATTCGATATGCTTATGCTGAGGGTGAGGAATATGTTCCATTAATTCTTAAAGCGCAAGAATTATGGAATGATTTAGAAAGGGCTACTGGAAAGCAATTATTTATCCAAACAGGAGTTCTCGGTGTTGGTAATGAAAAATCCGATTTTATCCAAAATATTATCTCGAGCGCTAAAAAATATTCGTTGCCACTCGATGTTATTGATTCAAACGAAGTTCATAATCGTTGGTCTGGAATTACTTTACCTAACGATTCTGTTGGCTGCTTTGAACCAACGTCGGGAGTACTGAAATGTGAGGAAAGTATTAAAGCATATCAAGAGCTTGCTGAGTTGAACGGCGCTACTATCCTCACAAATAGTAGGGTAAAGGAAATTTCCATTCGAGATGAAAGAGTAACAATCAAGGCAGACGAACAGACCTTTTACTCGGATGCGTTGGTTATTTCGGCAGGAGCATGGTCAGGGAATCTACTTTCTATGTTGGATTTAGATATTCCTCTTACCCCAGTGAGAAAAACATTTGCTTGGTTTGAGACTAATGAAAATATCTATAATCATAACAATTTTCCTGCCTTTGCATTCGAGACACCTCAAGGACTTTATTACGGATTTCCGAGTATTGATGGTTTCGGTTTAAAAGTAGGTCGCCATGATGGCGGAGAACAAATAAATCCAGATGAATCAATGATAGGATTTGGTGAAATAGCAGAGGATGAAGGAGATTTGGTGCAATTTTTGAATCAATATATCCCTGATATTCGGCAATTGAAGTATGGCAAAACCTGTATGTATACACTTACCCCTGATGATAAATTCATTATTGATCTACATCCTAAGTATTCCAACGTTGCGATTGCAGCCGGATTCTCAGGACATGGATTCAAATTTAGTAGTGCAGTTGGACAAGCCTTAAGTAACTTGATTATTTCAGGTAAGAGTGAAATAGATATTTCTCAGTTTTCAATCAATCGATTTAGCTAAACTAGCTAATGGAAAGCTTCTTCCATAAAAGGCCGCGATTATTGAATAAGAGTATGTCAGAAAACAATTCCACACTATTTTCCGAAATGTAACCTCTTATTGTTCAATGGCAGCTTCCAAAGCCGGATTAATCGAAATTCTTGGCAAAGAACAAGGGGAGAAAGAATATCAATACGGATTAAAAGTAAGAGCAGAAATCGAAAGAACTGCCCGTGCAGCGGCAAATGCTGTTTACGGTTCTGGTACAGCACAAGCGAAACAGTAATATAACCAGATGATTAACTCAAAATCTGCTTTTTTAAAAACCTTCTAAAAAAGAGGATAAAAGGAAGAAAAGAAATAGTGAGCATAATTGCTCCCTATTGGTTTTTCAGTATGCGTTTAAAGTCTTTTATTTCACTTTCCTGCTTAACAGAGCGAACAGATAATGTATCAATGACCCTTTGTTGGTCTTCTAATGTATTTTTAAGTTCATTTATCCTTACATCAACATGTTTCTCAATGTGTTCAAAATATGGTCCAAGACCATTTATAAGATTATTGTAAAAAACAATGTTAAAATCCCCAATATAAACAATTGAAAATTCCCCACTAAAAGCAGACAATCTCTCCCAAGGGGGAGAGAAATATATGGTCAAGAATGGGGAATATTTTATGATTCGAGAAATGAAACAAAAAGGCATGAACATAACACAGATTGCCGAAGCATTAGGAAGGGATCGCAAAACCATTCGAAAATGGTTAAACCAAAGTGCACCAGAAGGATATGTGCGAACAATTACCAAGCCGCGAAAACTGGATCCATTCAAAGATTACGTTCGGCAACGCATGGAAGAAGGTTGTCACAACGCTGTTGTATTGTTCGATGAGATTAAGAAAAAAGGCTATCGCGGCGGGTTAACCACTTTGCGAAATTTTATGAGGCCACTTCGTCAAAAATTGCAAAGTAAAGTGACTGTTCGATTTGAAACGCCTCCTGGCAGACAATCACAAGTGGATTGGGGACAATTCATCGTAGATTGGAACGGGAAGAAAAAGCGATTGTACGCCTTTGTCATGGTTCTTGGGTATTCCCGCATGATGTATGTTGAATTCACGGAAGATGAAAAATTGGAAACCCTCATGGGTTGTCATCTTCGAGCGATGCAATATTTTGGCGGCACCACCCAGACGTGCTTGTATGACAACATGAAAACGGTCGTGACGGGTGTAGATGAACATGGAGAAGTGATTTGGAATAAGCGATTTTCCGCCTTTGCCGACCATCATGGTTTTATTCTCAAACGTTGCCAGCCTTATCGCGCACGAACAAAAGGTAAGGTGGAAAACGGAGTCAAGTATGTTCGCCAAAATTTTTGGCCTCGTGTCAAAACCTTTCAGAATCTCCATGACCTTAACATTCAAGCTCGCAACTGGATGGACACTGTGGCCAATGTCCGTGTTCACGGAACGACTCATGAAGTACCGCAAGAACGGTGGCAACATGAAAATTTGAAAAAGATGAATATCATTCCATTTGAACGGATGGAACGGCATGCACGCAAAGTCACCTTTGATGCCTGCATCTCGTATGAAGCTAATCGGTATTCCGTTCCGTTTCAATATGCCGGTAACACCGTGCATGTGCAGGATGAGAAAAATGGCACTATCCGAATCTATCACGGGAAGCAGCTTATTGCCGAACATATCAAAGCCGCAGGCAAACATCAAGTGATGAAAAACAAAAAACACTTCGAGGGAATTCGCACCGCGGGAAAACATCAGGTCACCCAACCTACACCCCGTCTGGCCGCCAATTTCACACCCGAAGTGGTCGAACGTGATTTATCGTTCTACGAACAATTCGCTGAAGGAGAGGTGCAATAACCATGATCCTTCAAGAACGTCTCCAAAATGCTTTGGAAGAACTGGGCTTCACACGTATCCCTGAAATTCTTCACCAGCACGCAGAAGATGCATCTAAACACAATATATCGTATCTGGACTTTCTGGACAAGCTTTTACAGGAAGAACTCATTGCCAAACATGAGCGCTTTATTAAAATGAAAACCCGTATGGCTCGATTGCCTTATCACAAAACATTATCTGAGTTTGATTTTGATTTTCAATCCTCCATTGATGAGCGACGCATTCGGGATCTGGCAACAATGCAATTTGTGGAACACAACGAGAATCTAATTTTTCTGGGTCCACCCGGTGTCGGTAAAACCCATCTTGCGATAGCCTTGGCACTGGAAGCTATTGAGAAGCGTTATACCGTTTATTTCACCACCGCTCATGATTTGGTAGAAACCTTACAACAGGCACATGAGAATAATAGTGTTAAGCAAAAAATGAGAAAATACATCAAACCCCATATTCTCATCATTGATGAGATTGGGTATCGAAAAATGGAAGATGCAGCTGCTCATTTTTTCTTTCAGATCGTCTCTGAACGATATGAGAAAGGTGCAATTATCCTTACATCCAACAAAACCTATGGGGCTTGGGGTGACATCTTCGGTGATACTGTTTTAGCTACAGCCATCCTCGACCGGCTTCTGCATCACTCAAGCACCATCAATATTAAGGGTGAAAGCTATCGAATCAAAGAAAAGAAAAAAGCTGGTTTTTTCAAGCGAGAAGAAACTGAAAACGAAAAAATAACATTGTGAAAATTTTTTTGCCCCCCTCGGGGGGGCAAACTTTAAGCCTCTACTGGGGAATTTTCAGTTGATGTTTTTGAGGAATTTAAAATTGTTGTTGACATATCTTTAATACTCGAAACATCTTTCTTCAGTTTTTGTTGCCCTTCTTTGAGTTCTTCTTGTCCCTCTTTAAGTTCTTTTAATTCATTGAGAATTAATTTCAAAGTTTCTTCCATTAAAATCAACCCCCGATTTCCTTTTTTCCATTATAACACGGTTAAGAAAAAATATTTAATTCACCTTGCTCACTGACTAATTTTTAAAGTCTTTGGCAATGATTTTATTTGACTCACAGGGGAACATTTTGTAGGCCAGTCATAATTTTGTTCAAGTTATTAGATATGAAATTTATGAATTAAAAAATAATCTGTTCTAGCATCCGTTTTATCTGAACATAGAGGGATATAAAGGCCGTGCGGAAAATGATGCACAGAAAGAAATACAGGAGTAGATATAAAGTTAGCAGAAGGTGGATGGAGGCACTTGGAAGCTTGTTGATGAAGAGGTTCAAAAGTTTAACTCTCAATTAACAGGGTTATTTTACTTTGACCACATAATATAAAAAACACAAAAAGAAATTCAAATGAGGAAGAATGTTGAAAGCTAAAAATGGTTCATCACCAAATGGCAGAGGTTTGTACGGTTACACAATAAGCAAAAACTACCTGTTAAGTAGATCACATGTAACGTTTTAACAAATCAACGTGCTGCTGATTGCGCTTCAATATTATTTTCACAAGATGAAGACTTTCAGAATCTAGATCACCATCAAGGAGGTTCTTTGAGGTTTGGATACCCCTGCTTTCACCAATTGCTGCATCTTTCAGAATTGAATTAGTATCTTTGGTAGTTTCTTTTAATTTAGATAATAATTCAATCATTTTACCTTTTACATCTACATCATGAGCAGGAATCCCACCAAGATCTTGAATTCTTTTAACAATCATTGCTGCATGTTGTTTATGGTTCTGTTGAATATTTTGTAACAGTTTTTTTACCTTTTGGTCGCCCGTATGATGAATATATTGGTCATAAGTGTGAATGGCCATATAATTTCCTTCAAGAAATTTATTTAATTCTTTAATGACTTTTTCCATATGTAATTCATCCTTTTACATGATTTAACTCTTATTTTAAACACAATCTTGTTTATTATTCTGAACGCTAATAAAAACAGCCATCAATTATACTGTTCTTCATTTAAACAATGTATGTTTTGGCAGTATGATTATTATTTACTTTTAATTATTACTCAAAACGAAAGTGTATAGATATTTATATTTATACATTAGTGTTAAGTTGTGCTTATTGTAATAACTGGGACAAGCAGTTTTGCTCAAGATTCTTAAAAGGAGATTTTTCACAAATAAATTGAAAGTTATAACTAACTCTTCTTTTAATGATAAGGAATTTAAAATTATACCCCCTGAGAGGCAATTCGAAAATGCTCCATCGGCTGATACCTTTTGCTTGGTGAAGGCGGGCAAGGAAAATCAGCGTGTTTTTCGGTTTCAAGGTCTAATAGGACTTGATATCTTAATAAATGGAAAGTTTATTATTGACTTAAAGGAATTAGCATTACTTCAAGGATAAGAAAAGCGTAAGATCTAACAATGGGATTTCGTTCTTAAATAGCATTGAAAGAACACTTTTGGTACAAACCCCTTGTCCTCCCAAACGGAATGTTAAAGCAGATCCACCCCAATTTTACAAAATTAGATAAACCCAATACCCCTTCTTTACTAGCCAGGCTTTTTCCAAACTAACGTTTAGTAAAATGAGGTGTTCAAAGTGACTGTATTACCTATTAAAGATGATTTGGATAAACTAAAGAAAAATAATATCGGTCAACTGTTGAATCTGGAAGAAAAAGAGATTAACAAAAGAAAAAAAGATGAATTATTACAACAATTAATTGATGAAATTGGTTCAAATGAAGTGAGGATAAAGGATATTTATAAAAAATATGCGATTGAATTTTCATTATCTCCAAACGATGTAGAAAATATATTGGAAATTACAAAAACCGAACGATTAAGATGGATAAAGGAAGAAAAGTTAAAAGTGGTATGCTATGAATCATTAAAAAAGTATGGAAAGATAATCAAATATCCGAAATATGATAGTTATCAGATTTATCGTATTTCTAAAGAAAAAATTGAAAAATGGAGAGAAAAGCATAAATTCGATGTTTCTAAAAAAAGAAAAGATGCTACAAATAAAGGGATGGAAACGAGAAATAGAAATATAAAACTTCAAAAGGAATTCTATGAAATTGAATGGAAAAAGATGTTGGCAGACTGGTATAGAATTGATAGTACTCTAGGTGTTACGATGGAATTGGCTTACTGGACAATGTGGGTAAGCAGATGGGCAAAAGAATCTCATATAAAATCATTAAGTGCCAGAACTAAAAAGAAAGAATATGAAGCGGAAAAAGTTAAATTTTATCAAATGAAAAATGAGGCAATTAAAAGAATAATTAAATCTCCATTTTCAACACAATCCTTTTATCAACCAAAAAATGCAGATAAAATTACACATTTACAATTTTGCGATGACCATTATCGCTTCTGGGTGAACATAAGAGAATTTGAATACGTTTCAAAATGGGATTTTTATAACTATCATAAAAATGAAATACAAAAATGTAATCGCTGCATAGTTGAAGTTGTAAAGGATTATTATTCATTGTTCCATGTGTCGGTCCAACATGAAGAATTAAAGGATTATCGTTTTTCTTTTCATACACCTTATCCAATCGGTCAGAAGTTTTTTACGGATAAAAAGAATTTACCTAAAGTAGTTCATGAAGAACAAGAAGGACTATTCCGCTTTGGTAGACCTCTATTTAAAGAAGAAAGAGTAATTTTCTCAATGAAAAACACCGTAAAATATTTTGAAGAAGCAATAACAAAATTCGATTTATATTTTTAAATCTCTATTAGTATTCTTCAGATTTGATTTTTTGTGAAAAAATGGCCATTTTGGAATCATTAAAAAATACTCAAAATCGGGGTTTTTTAGGAAATCTTTATTTTAGCTCGAACGGTGGAATGCTGGTTGGGGAGGGGGATTTGGGAAGAGCTGATTTTGGTTATACAGAAAAACAAAACATCTTTAATGAAATTTCCGATACTGACTCGGTTAAAAAAACTTTTTCGTTTTTTAAGCTTTTTTTGTCAAGCCTTTATCTTGATTCCCTCTGTTTCCAAAACAAGGTTGAGAAATAAAATCAAGATTCTCCTGTATCTCGATTGCTTGTTATAGACGGACAGTGCTTTGAATTACAACAACATTCGTTTGTTAAAGTCTAGGATAGAAGAAGCTACTTTAAATATATTAACAAATTCATTGATTGATAATTAAAATTATAGCAAGAGGCCAGGGGTGATCATGGTGGATTATCTTCAATTACTGAGAAATAACGATAAAGTGGAGCTAAAACTTTACTTAAATTCACATTCTGTTAATGAAGAAATAGATGGACAAAGTTTATTATATTTGGCTGCTTACCTAAATAATATAGAATTCTCTCAAATTCTTTTAAATAGGGGAGCAAATGCAAATTTTAAAGATAAGGCGAATAGAAGTGTTCTATCTATTTGTTGTTATTTTGGCTTTTATGATATTGCAAAATTGTTATTGGAGAATGAGGCTGCGATAGATGCAAGTTGTATGGAACGAGCTTATTTCGGGTGGGATGGTAATATTCAACTTGAAATTTTAAGTTTGTTAAGGGAAATGGGCTGGATAAACTTATATCTTGACGACTTGAGAGACTGCCCTGAAGGCTTTTTACTAGCAAAAACAGTAGACGAAGCCATTTCAATTATTGAAAACAACAATGTTCATTTCCTTTCAATTGATCACGATTTAGGAGAAGATAATGAAGGTAATTTACTAGCGACCGGTTATGATTTAGTCAAATATGTCTGTGAAAAGGGACTAAGACCTGCAAACAAAATATTTTTACATACAGATAACGTTGTTGGTCGAGAAAATATGTATCAAACGCTGTTAGCTGCGCAAAAAAGAGGGTTTATCGCTCAAGATATTGAAATTTATCAATATCCTTTTATAGAGAATAAGTATTCAGAAGGCTAGTTTTTAAAGAGATTTGAGTTATTTCTATACGATGTCTCAATAAAAAAAAGACATAAAAAAGTATCTTGAAAATATTCATATCTAGTAAGAATTTAGGAATTTCAATAATGCAAAAGCTGATTTGAACACAAAAATTCGACTTGTTTTTGGAGGGTTTATGGAAACTCGAATTTATGAAAGAGAAAAGTTATATAAAGAAGTTTGGGAAGAACCCATTACTTCTCTTGCTAAACGTTACGGTGTATCTGACGTTGCATTACGCAAGCAGCGTAAAAAAGTGGATAAAGATACAAAACAATACAATTTGGAAGTAATATGATATGAAACTGATTTTTAGACTGTTTTTAAGCTTGTTTTTTATTTTTTTGTTATCTGGATGCATAGCAGAAGATTGGGATTTTAATCCTCCAATTGTTACACTTTTAGATACTGAAAATGCCCTATCAGTAGAATTGGAACTAGTAAATCTTGATTGGAGAGGAGAAGAAAATGCTCCAATCAGAAAAGAAAATGCAGATGTTGTATCGATTGCGAAACAACAAGAACCGCTTTACTCTGAGTCTCGGAGAAAAATTGAAATACAATTTAACAATCAGGATTTTGAAATTTATGAGTTAAATATTTCATTATTACGGAAGAATGGCTAATGGAAAGAATGGCAAGCTTTATTAGACGGTGGTATTCATTTCTTCATGACTCTACTAGAAAAAGGTAAGTATACAATGGAATTAGTTCTTGAGACAGATAGAGGCACTGCCCAATATGTAGGAAATCTCGTCGTTCATTAGTGGAAAAGCGTTATAACTACAATGAGATATAAGATTAATTAAACTGTCTATTTAAATGGAGTTTATTTTTTGAATTTTCTATCCCTAGAACTCTTCTTTTTTCTATGTCTCACTAAAATAATCCCAATATAAACTTGGTCTTTAAAATAAACATCTGGATTTCCTATTCGTAAAAAGGCGTTTTTTGGTTTAGCTACTATAATTGTCCTTTTAGGAGCGCTTTTTATTAACATTGGTATGTGCGGAAATACGGAACGAGCTCTTTTAAAGTCGCTTTCGGAAAAGGATTTTCATGTAATAGATGCCCATAAGTCAATGGATGAAATAAAAGCAAGGTTCTCAGCGAAAATAGCTGCTTTAGTATAGAACAAACGTTCCTTATGAGTTATAATTTAATCAATAATAGGCTTGAAAGGAGCGGAACATTGGATCGAACTACTATTTTTATAAGCTCTGTTGCTCAAGATTCTCTAACTGCAATAAGAAACTCTGTTTTTGAAGAAGTCAGAAGAATTGGCCACGAGCCTATACGCTTTGAAGATAATATAAGATACATACATGAAGATTCTATCCAAACCTGTTTAGAGTATGTTTCTAAAAGTGATATTTTTCTGCTATTTATTGCAGATAAAGCTGGTACAATGGTCAAAGAAGAAGGTAAAACAGTGACACATCTTGAATTTTTGCGGGCATATCATGAAAAAAAGCGATTAATTGTTTATGTTTTTGATCAAGTTCTAGATATATATTTTCAACAAGTTCGAACTCAAATCAGAAACGCTTTGGACGAATACATACAGAAACATGGGAAAGAACCAGATTCTATGATCAACTTAATAAATGAATCGGTTTATGTGCAATCTATTAATATAGATCCTTATATTTGGTATTTTCTGTATGATGCTGAACAAAAGGGAGTATATTTTGAAAAATGCTCTATTGGTACAGAGGTCGTATCAAATATTACTGCTTATCTTTCTTCCTTATTTAAAGAAAGTTTGCAGTATTTAAATATTCGTTACGAAATTGAACAGAGTCTTGAGTATGTTAATATGTTTGGCGATTATTATGAAAAGTCTCTTGAAATAATGAGCTTATTTTACAAAGGACAAATTACAAACTGGAGAAGTCTTTTAGCCATCTTACGATCACAAATGAGTGGTTTTAATATACTATCTTTACGCACTCGATATCAACAGGAATCAGTCGGTGCAATCATGGAATCTAATGCAATAACTGTATATGAAAAAATCGGTGAACAAATGATTTGTAAAGAATATGATGGCATAGCTACACCTGAAAACTTTTCTCTGGATGATTTAACTTCTTACGTTGTCCAAACTTATCTCGATGATGAAAATAATGAGAAACTTTATTATTCGCTTGAAAAAAAGATATGTTATTTTGTATTTAAGGCAGGCTCTTATGTTTTTTCTATTCACCTTCCATTAATCGGAGGATGGGATAAATTTAAACTTCAAGCTTATCAAGAGCATATATTTAATGCTATACTTGAATCAAAGGGTTATACGTATTGTTATCTTATTAAAACATTATTTGGAGGTTTAATAAATGAATAATAAAGAAAATGTTATTTTAATTGCCTCCGCTCCAAAGGAGTATGGAAAAAAGGTTGTAACAAATCGACTTAATCAAATGAAGCGGGATCGCGCAAGTTTGCAAAATAAACTCTCTGATATAAAACATTCATCACGATTCATAAACCAACAATTTAATTATTGACCCATTAATACATTTGTATAGTGGGTCTTTTTAAATGCGCCCAACATGTAAACAGTTTACAGCCTGAAAGTCCCGAACTGTGAAGGCAGAAGTAACAGTTTATAATTTAGAGCCATTTAGAGTTTCATATGTCTTATTTATCTGTTTTATCCATTCTTTTCTCTTTTTCTCTGCTCTCTGTTCCTGAAAGGAAGATTCATCTTAACGACGCCTTTCCCAAATTTATGCTTAGGATGTTAAAATGAATATGCATGCGTTTGGATCCGACTTTAAATAAGGCATGACCGTGCTTCTCGCTTGTCTTCTTCAATGTCGGTCAATTTATAAAGTTCCCTTTTTTCGTGAGGGGTTTTTTTGTTAGTTCCCCTGATGGTCGTCATTGCCGGAATATCTAGTAATATCTGGCATACATTTTTTCTTCCGGAGCTAAGAAGTCCACCACGCTTTGGAAAAATAATGAGGAGAATTGCTTCATATTTCCATGTCGGTTTTTCCGTTTTTTGTAAAAACCGAACTTTGAGGTGTGTTAGGATCAATCGCCAAGTAGCTGTCACCGCAAATAGGCAGCACACACTGTCAGCGATCAAGTAGTACAGAAAAAGAGGTTTGCAGATAAATGACTATGACTATGATTATAATTTATACATTGATAGGAGTTCTCATTGGAATATTATCCAGTCTGTTTGGCTTTGGAGGAGGGTTCGTTGTTGTACCTATCCTATATGCTTTTTTACCCGACTCTGTTCCCGCGAATTATATCATGCATACTGCTATTGGCACTTCACTCGCTGTAATGATCATTAATTCAACGAACTCTACATTTAATCATGCAAAAAAAGGTAATGTGAAATGGCCAGTATTTAAACTGTTGGTTGGTTATATCGCATTAGGTTCCTTAGCAGGCGGGTTAATGGCCCGTTTTATTGATAGTGAGATTCTAAGAATTGCCTTCATCATCTTATTGATTTATGTAATCATATCAAATATTCGTGGGAAATCATTCACGAAGGAAGCAAATGAACAAACGTTTCGTTCTCCCAATCCAAAGTCAAGGGCTGTAATCGGAACATTCATTGGATTCATTTCAACACTGCTTGGAGTAGGTGGTAGTGTGATGACGATTCCATACCTTAGAAATCATGGGATGCGTATGCTTCATGCCGTGGCTCTGGCAACTCCTCTAGGTCTGCCAATCGCTATAGTCGGTTCAATTACATATATGATTGCAGGTTTCCAAGTAGAAGGAATGCCTAATTCGACCTTAGGATTTATTTATTTGCCTGCATTGGTTGGGTTTTCCATTGGAGGAGCATTAGGGGTGCCAATGGGGAGAAGTTGGGCACAAAAAATACCTGATGCCATCTTTTCTAAAGTGTACTTATTCTTACTTATGGTTGTGGTAGTCATAATGATTATTGAAAAGTGATTTAAAGAATTAAATCAAACGGGCAAAAGAAGCGAGGAGATATTATACTCCTCGCCGACTCCAAAAGATGCAAAATGCTTTGGAATGCATCCTCTTAACAATCATTGTAACATATGGGTAAGCCGTATGCTTTAATAGGGGACATGTACGGTTTGATAAGGGGAAGCCTTGAGAGTGGTTTTCCTACTTTATATTTACTAGTAAACTTTCGATAATTTAAATTTTAATCGTAACTCTTTTCGTCAGTAGACGGATGATCCAAATAGAAATAAATATTATAAACAAGATACTTAGAATTGTAATACTTAATGGTAGGGAGCCTAATGTTGAAAACCTGCTAGGTATAGGTAAATCCAGAGAAATTCTTAGCAGAACATCTTCTAGCATTAAAACAATTAAAGCAATGATAATAAATCCTAAACCAGTTCCAGCACCAAATCGGTAGAAACTTGTGCTGATTAACCAGCCAGCTAAATAATACATAAAGATATTTAAACTAAAGACGCAAATGGCTAAAAACCAATTGCTTTGAGGATCAACGTAAGGAGTTAAAATAATAGACTGTACAATATCACCAACAATATTGCTATCGATCTCCAATACCACTTCATTAATAATGTTTGCTGCTTTAAAACTGACTTTATCAATATTTTTTAAAATCATTTGTTCCAATAAAGAGATGCAAATTGTAATAATTGGAATAGTTATTGATAATCCGACAGAAGCCAGAAGTGTCCCTTTATAATAATCTTTTCTTGTCACGCCATTTCCAACATAATGGGGGAGAAAGTATATAGCTAATATCCCAATAACAAGCATAAAGATATTAGCTGCAATAAAAATCGAATCATAATAGCTGTTAGGTTCATTCCCTTGGAAAGTTGCGATTATTATTTTAATAATGTTAATTACCAACATGACACCTAAAAATCCAAGTGCCCTGAACCATATTCTCTTTGATGTCATTACATTCCTTTTGTGAAATTAAACGTTTCGCCATATAGTCATCAAAGATTTTAGGTGTATCAAACTGACTATGATAGGCTCTCCCAAAAGCAGAAATTAAAGAAGTTAAACTGGACTCGCCTTCTTGCATACAAATACACTCCTTCATTGCAAAAAAATAGGATTCTCCTGGCCAGGAGAATCCTATTATATCCAATGACATTATAAATGTAAATTATAGCAAAAATAAATTTTTTTGTCAAGAAAAAATTTAGAGTAGCAGCTCTGAGGAGTAAATTTAGAAACTTTCCTGTTTTATAGGGAATTTATAATTATCCACATATGGTAAAATTTTCCATCCTATTTTTCTCTTTCCTGTGAGTAAACGAACCGAATTTTCTGTTTTTCTCTCTAAAATTGTGGATAACTAAAGTTTAGTCTTTTCTCGCATCACTTCCTTTGGTAAACTATAACCACTAGGTAAACCTGATTTGTATCGGTTTCCCTATGTGGTGTAGATCCTCGGCTGTTAGCGTGCGGGACCGAATCGCTTCTAACAGATCCGAGGATTTTTCTTTGGCCGATTTTTTTAAACCCTTTAGGATCTTGGTACCATTAAGGTACAACTGGACCAGGATGTCGGCAATTTGCACCAGAAGGTAATGGTTTTTCATTGCCGTATAGTCATGGCAATTCACATGTTCAATGTCATGCCACCCGTTCTTCTGGTGGTTAAAACCCTCGTTTTCTATTTTCCAGCGACTACGCCCCGCCTGGACAAGTCTTTCTGCGTTCTTCTTCGTTATTTTGATGTCTGTAATAAACAGAAACTGCCGCTTTTTCTTATCCTTCGTTTCTATCACTGCTTCCAGAAGGTTTACGCCTCTATCATTGTATGGAAGATCATTAACCCAAAAAATACTGGCTTTTTTATCGTTTTCTTCCAGCGATTTGACTGCCCAAAATTCCGAGGCGATGCTTTGAATCCTGCCTTCCTTAAAACGGAAGATGTATTGCCATTTGTTTTCGCCACAGATGTCAAAGACAGGTTCACATGCATAAAGGCTGTCACCCAAAAGGCAGATAGGCAGGCGTTTGAATGTGCTTTTGATTTTCTTGGCCAGCCTTTTGAATGCCTTTAGTTCACAGTCCTGCTTGGAGACATCTTCTGATTCGTTTTCAATAAACTCTGAAGCGATGCTAAACACCATATCCGCAACGACGAACTTAGCTTCCAATACATGATGCATGTAGATAACCTTTGTTTCCCCGGTTTCTTTATCCTTGTATTCCCGTCTCAGGCAATGCTTGCAGTGCTTTTCCTTAAACGTGTGCATTCCTGTGCCATCCACGACGACAGGCCAATATTTATCCGCTATTCGGTAAGCTTCAAAGCATCTTTTCTTAAGAAGTGTCTTAATCATATAAGTCCTAATTTTCTCAAGTTCTTTCCCATCCAG
>Ga0115851_100773_pt1 | contig 15592 bp, 8 predicted proteins | sample InSIn2gowninarea_FD_83865 | JGI IMG/M metagenome (GOLD analysis project Ga0115851, IMG submission 83865)
TCTTCACTTTGCCCAATAATACAAGTAAAAAAAAAATCTCTTTTCATACAAGCACTCAAAAATTCGAACAATGAAACAAGAAACCAATGATCACTAAAAATGAACTTTTAACTAATTGAATGCTACAAATTTTCTTGCAGTCACTAATTTAGTTCATGAACACTTCCAACAAATAGATGAAAAATGATTTTCCATTCCAAAACTAGTATATGAAGGATTTTCATAAACCAAATCTAATATTGTATATTGTTCAGTTTGACATTCAAAATAAAATTTTGCAAAAGAGAAGATTTGAAATCGTTTTCAATTTCCGGGTGATTTATAATTAGTTAGTTGCATTTTGGGGAAAAGGTTATAATGGGATTTTGGGTTTCTGTTTATATTCCAGTTGAAAAAGTGAAAAACTATTTCCCTACCTTAGATAGATTTTCATTGAAACAAAAAGATCATGTCATAATTTTTTATTACATTAGGATTGTGTCATCATAATTTCATCAAGTTTCACATCCATTACCTTTGCATAACAACAACTATTAAAATCAACACTAATTAAAATTAATTTAGAAATTTTTATTCGTAGGGCTCTTTTCCACCTACAATAGATTAAGTGTATGGATTATGAATAGGGAAGTGAGTAAACTTTCCAAAGCTGCAAACAAACACTAGAATCATGAAATAGGGAGATAAATCCAGTTATTTTAGTTTTTCTTTCGGAAGCTCCCCTTACAAAGGACTGAAGCGTGAGATCATATCAAACCTAGTGAAGTGATCATACCCACTTCATTGGCTGTGGTAGATTGATTTACACATATTAAAATGGTGCTGAAAGGTACTTAGAGTAACTTGAATGTAAACCTCCAATTAACCATGTTGAGGAGCTTTGAAGGGGATGGAGCATTGTTACTCTACCCATGTAGAATTTTTGTAGATGGTAACCTTAGTGACCATAATCCTAGGGCTATTTCCCAAGGTGATGGCATAGTGATGGTCGTGCTATACCTGGAACAAATGTTGATTAGACTCACTTTGAATTTTTGGAGGGTAATCTTCACTCGAGATGGCATAAGTGAAGTTACTTGCACAATATTGTTTCATTAAGAAGGTTATCATGGTAACAGGTTCCACTTGCTCATATCTATAGTCACTTTTCACTTTAATTCCTGCGATGTTGGATTTCATTACGCACTGGTGATTTCATTGTGAAAAGTTGGTTTGCATGGTTTCAATCCTTACATTTTTTAGCGTGTGTTAATTGTTTGTTTTTACATTTTAGAGACCTTAGGATTAGATTTTGAATATTATTTAATATTGTTATAAATTTTAATCCTGGCTAAATCACCAAGATAGTCACGTATAATGTAAGATCAACCTCTTGAATACACACCAGGTCAGTTGCAAAAGATAAAAACAGAAAGGTCAAAGTCAAGAAGATCAAAAGCCTAGATGAACCTGAAACATCAACAGTTTTACAATTTGAGACAATAGAAACTGAATTGAATCCAACACAGGAAGTAGAATCAATCTTAGTTCACTCTGGTCCAGATATTACCAAAGTAGTTAACACAAAATCTGACACTAGTGAAGTTTCAGACACTAAACTTACTGAACCAGACATAGAACATTTTGAATTTTAACTTTCTCAACTTGAATCACCTTCAGCTATTTTAGCTCCTACTCCCGAGCCACCTTCACCTTGAAGGAAGCTGATAGTAATGAGTAAATTACCTCCTGGGTTAACTAGCATTTATTCAAGACGTTACCGAATAAACAAAGACGTCTCATTATCCATTTAGCGGTATTGAAACCTTTTAACCAATATTTCCTCTCTCCTTTCCAACCTAACCCTTGGTATTCTACAACTTTGAGTTTTTTAGGTCAAAATTTGTCACCACCGGACATTCCTTTTTATACACCACAAGTAACTTTGTCAAAAATTCCTATTGGGAGTGAACCTATTGATTCATCCATGTTTACCAGCTCCTTGGAATCATTATTGTATATTTTCCATCAGTTCCTCTTGGGTACCGTCACTTACTGGAATTTTTTCAAGCGCTACATCTTCTCCTAAACCTTCTACTTAGTCATCTAGTTTATCTACTTTTAATGGTCAGAGAATGACTTTTATGCTTGAAGAATTTATGACATCATATCAACATATCCACATGGTGTATGGAAATTCAGGGAACCCTCAAGTAATCTCGACTAGTGTTTATTAGCAGCCTTGGGGGCAACCACCTTATCCTCCACCTGAAGGACAACCTATTTCTAGGGGTTAATCTTTTACCAGACTTTATGGTATGACACCTCAGCCCAACCTAGGTCAACCTATTGTAAATCAAAATTTAATTGGTACTCCTTATCCTGGGCTGAACACAATTTGTAATCCTGCCTTCAATCAATAGTATGGTCCACGTGCTCCACAAGTTCCACTTTATCAACCTGTTCAGCCTATTGGAAAAGATATACCTCAGATACCTGATCCAGGTATTGTTGTACCTATCCAACAAACTATTCAGGGAATTCCTCAAATATTTTTCCAACAACCTATTCGAGGAATTACTTAAACACCTATTCAGACAATGATTCAATGACCTATTCATAGCTTGCCACAGACCCCTATTCAAACAGTTGTTTCACATGTAGTTCCAATTTCTCCTCATCCACCTATTCCAAGAATATCACAAATTACCGTTCCAACAACCCCTCAAATATTTGTTCCACATACTACTCAGGAAATCCCGAAGGCTTCTGCTTATCAAATTTTTCCTATGGTCCATTCTATACCATATATGCCTATTAGGGAACCCGTTTTTAGAGTAGGGAAAACACCTTTTCAAGGTCAAGCTTACCGGGTTCCACGTTTTCAAGGACAAGTTTTTCAAAGTCTGCCTTTTCAAGTTCAAACTTTCCGAAAACCACATTTTCAAGGTCAATTCATTCAAAGTCAACTTGTTCAAGGTTAACCTTTACAAGCGCAACCTATGTAGGGGAAATACTACTTAGGTCAAATGGGTCAAACTCAACCTTTCCAGAGACAACCATACCACAGTCATACTTATCAAGTCCTTGTTCAACCTCACACCAGTATGATTTACCTTGGTTACCCAGGTGGAATTCCTATTCCAACTGCTCAAGCTATTCCAAGATATCTACGATATCCACTTCCATGGGTTGGTCTTAACCCACAAGGTTATCAAACTTTACCACAATATCTTAGATGGAAGTTACAATTTATTACAACACTAGATCTACCAGATTACCAAGTAACCAAGTTACCAAGTGTCATACCTAAATTCGAAGGGAAATCAGGAGAGGATCCATCCAATCATGTGATGACATCTCATATTTGGTGTGCATCGAATTATTTAATCAATGATTCCATCCATCTATGCCTTTTCCAATGAAATTTAACCGGCTCAGCAGTAAAATGATACATTGAGCTACCTCGTGCCTCTTTCCATAACTTTAACTACCTCGCAACAACATTTTTAACCCACTTTCAATCCATTATGATATTGGTACCGAACTATTGACTTCTTTAAAATAATTGAAGTCAATTCACATGTTTGATCATATCCATGAATGGATACGTAAACATCGCTTAGTCAAAATTTTAATTCCAGTTCAAATTTTAGCTCAATGGTTTACAAATTATCTTCTTCCCTTTATCATGGAAGATGTTGCCAAGGGGGGTGTCATCAAAAAATACCAAGTAATTTCTTTTGCCTAGTACTTTGACTTAGTCTACACTCAATTTGCCACTTTGTATGAAAAAATCTTGAATTTACCTCACCCTGTGGGTGAGCCCACAATTACATCTCCTACACGATCATGATCTAATGTCGTTGATGGAATTATAGGTTCTATTAGCCAATAGTATAAAGGGAAAAAGAAAAGTTATAAAATTACTTGGACTTTTCTCATAAAAGATACACCATTGTAAAGCCTTCCCCAGAAACTATTTCCAAGATCAACAACGTAGAATCATCTACTGAAAAGACAAAATAAACTAGAAATAAGAAGAAAGGGAAAAATAAATCGAAACAAAATATTGCTTCAAAGGAGAAACCAGCTAAATTTGAGCCTATTAATGAAAAATGAAAACCTCGTTATCCTTGCCTTATTTACAATGAGGATCACTATACAAAGGAATCCCACATCAGGAGGAGGCTTCTAAATTCATTAAACATTCTCCAAACCCTGTTGTTTTGAAGGACCCATTTCCTTCTAAAGACATAAAAACGGTTTCTCAGAATAGATATCCCACCTCCACATCTCAATATATCATGATGTTTTGGTAGCTACAACATCCAACGATTACGAGCCCAAGCATCCTGTCGAAAATGGAAATGAAGCTAGTTAGCTAGATTACAACATTTTGCTTGGTTAAAGTTGGACCTATGTTATGTTAGCAGTGGCCTCACCACTAAACTGAAAGAAATTTGGGGAATATATCTGCGCCCATTTCCATTGACATCTCAGTTAAAACACGGGTTTAAACTATTCACATATATGCCTCATGCTCAATCCAGGAAATTCGAACATATAACGCCCTATTTAAAAAATACCGTGACATTTTTTCCTAGTCCTATGAGAAAATGCCAAGAATTGATCTAAGAATTGTAATATATTAAATCAAGACTTACCTAGATGCCAAGCTTGTCAGATAACGATTGCGTCTGATGCATCCAAGAAAAGTTTATGCGATTAAAACTGACGTTGAGAAACAGCTCAAAACAGGTTTGATCTACACGGTTCTCTTAAATGAAGGAATATCTAATATTGTTCCTATTAAAAAGAAATAGGGAACCATTAGAGTATGTGCCGACTATAGGGATTTCAATAAGGCTTGTCCAAAAGACAATTATCCTACTCTCTATATTGATCAAATCATTGACAAATGTGCTAGAAATGAAATATTTTGATTTATGGATGGATTTTTCGACTATAATACAATCAACATATTCCCAACTCATCAACATAAAACCACATTAATTTTCGCATGAGGAGCTTTTGCTTATCGAAAAATCCCATTCAGTCCAAGTGAAACTGATTCACCGCCCTCTCAGTATTTCCAACACTAGGCTGCCTAAAATAGGCCACATGAATCTCCAATAAGAATACAAGGAAAGGAGACCTCTAAGGTGGAGAAAATGTGAGTCAATGCAGACCCTGTATGCCCTCACCAAGCCGAGACTTGCAGTTTGATTTGTGCATGGATTTGAGGGCAGAATCATTGTTAGAGTTGTCGAGTTCTGCCTAGACATATTGAATGAATTTTGGGTAGTTTTCATGGTCTGTAAGGTTTGGACAAACCTTCAATAGAACCACAGGCACCTGTAGCTTGGCAGTCCTAGGACGAGTCTGTAGCAACTTGAGGAGAGGGCTAGAAAGTTTAGAGATCAAGTGCAGACTTTCCATTAGGAATAACGAAGGGAAGTGAAGCCTATTGGAGGGATTCCACAACTATAGGAAGGCTTTCTGGAGCATGGAACAAGGTTGACATGATCTATAGTTAACCCTAACCAGAAGCAACAACATACAACAAAATCACACCAACCCTAGAGGTATGTATTAATGGTATGTTTGATGGGAACTTTTCGGAGATATTAGTAGTTGTTTGGAAGAACCCACGTGGATTTTTAGGAGGCATACCAAGTAGCCAAGTTGACATCAGGCACATCAAGAGAGAGGCAAGAGGACAAGAGAACGAGTTGTAGATTGACTCTTGTAGATTGACTCTTGTACATGTGATGGATGAGGATGATAGCTCTCAGTGAGACAATTCTAACTCAATGAGAATCATCTGATTTCAAGTTGTCATTGAGGAGTTACAAATTGTTGAAGTTATTTAATGGGTTTGCACGTGAAGTGTCAAGGTTGGGTTGGTGTAAAAATTAATTGTGATAGTTGTTCAATCCCTTAGATAACATTGGAGAAGCCCTCTTGTTGGTGTATAAATAAAAGGTGTTATGTAGGTTATAGTCACACCTTAAGGAGCATAGAAAGGTAATCGTTTAAGGAGGAAGGAGGTCAAAGTATACCTAAGGGAGCCAGAACCCTAGGAGAACTAATGAAAAGGATAATGCGGTCATTATTGTGATTGTTGGGATAGTTTTGTGCAGATGCAGCCAATGAGGAAGAGAGGGTATAATTGAGATTAGGCCAAGTAGGTGAAAGGTGTCTTAGGCATAAAATCTGTGGGTATTTTCTCTATTGCAGGCCAAAGTGTTGCATTGAAAGTGTAGGTGGATAGAAGGCCTATTTAGGGAGGCCAAGTAGGCTACAGACTCCCAAAAGTAGGTTGTAGGCATATCCAGCAAGAACGCAAGGAAAGGAGACCTGTAGGGTGGAGACAATTTGAGTTAATGCAAACCTTGTATACTCTAACTAGTCCAAGACTTGAGGTTTGATTTTTGCATGGATTTGAGGGTAGAATCATTATTACAGAAGTTGAGTTCTCCATGTACATAGTGAAAAAATTCTAGGTAGTTTTCATGGTGATTAAGGTGTGGGTAGACCTTCAATAGAGTCACATGCAGCTATAGCTTGGCATTCCTAGGTCGAGTCTGTAACATCTTGAGGAGAGTGCTGGAAAGCCTAGAGAGCAAGTGCAGACTTTCCATTAGGAACAATGAAGGGAAGTGAAGTCTATTAGAGGGATGTTGCAGCTGTAGGAAGGCTTGCTAGAGAATGGAACAAGGTTGACATGATCTGTAGTTAACCCTAACTAGAAACAACAACCTACAATAGAATCACACTATCCCTAGAGGTGTGCATTAATGATGAGTTTGATGGGTAGTTGTAGGAGAACTTAGGATTTGTTTGGAGGAGCCCACGTGGATTGTTGGGAGACCTACCAAGAAGCCAAGGTGACAACATGCACATCAAGAGAGAGGCAAGAGGTTAACAACAAAAGGAGTTGCAAACGAATCTTGTGTAATGGATTGATTGTGTCCTAGGAGCGGAGGGGTTGTTGGTGCCCATGTTTGTGAGAAGCCTTTTTATGAATAAGGCCTCTATGTTCTTCATTTTCCATTATTTTTGTTCATTTTCCTCCTCACATGCAACCTATGACCTTTCACCTCCTTTTTCTCCTAATTTCCATTATTTCCATAAATAGACGTGCCAAAATGTCATTTAATGCAATAGCCATTGCCTTTGCCAATTTTCTTAGCCATAAACAATCAAATGAACACCCCCTAGGATGTCTTTCCCAACATTCATCTTCGAATAAGTGTCCTGTCCATCTATTTTTAGTTTTTAACATTTATTACATGGAATTTTCATGAGAGTGGTTACAAACATGATAGTGTCTAAGTTGAAGCCCGGTGTGCATATTGGTTGTCGATGAACTAACACCAAGCCCCAGTTTTGTGTCTTGTATCAATGGATGTATGAGGTCCATTATCCCTGATACGAGAGCCCTAGACTGTTGTATAATATGTGGTTTAATATAGCAAACTTGGGTTGAAATTTGTAAAAAGTTGTCTATATTTTGTGCACTAGTAGATCTACTATTGTTTATATTCCACTCTATCAAGTAGTATTGCTGTGATTCTTGGTGTGGTAGTATCAAAGATTTTAAGTCTCTATCCTAGACACCAAGGTCGTGGAAAAAAAACATCGTATCAAACGGTACCTGACCTACTTTTAAGGGAAATGAATGAGATTTTTCACAACAAAAAAACTCAAATGGAGTTGTGGGTGTCTACATCATGGAGAAAATGGTTAAGATAAGGACATGGAGATGTGGTCTTGATAGGTTACATGGCGAGATGGGCTGGGAGTTCTGGTGGATCGGTGGTGATCCTTGTGCCCTTCAATATGTTGTGTGGTGCTTTTCATATCATGGACTTCCTTCGACTTGTCATGGATAATTAGGATAGTTCGAGGGTTTCTTTGGCACCGATGAGATTAGGTTGATTGAGATGGCTTCATTGGAGGGACTTTAGATTGGCAGGCTAGAGTATTCATTGAATCACGATGTTGCATAGCCAAGGTTTGAGGGATTTGCACGAGTAGTATTTGATCCAGAAGGATGAGTGCTTGCAGGACTGAGCTAATGGAGATTGTATAGGCTCAAAGAGAGTCTAGAATTAGAGGGAGGAGCCCAATGGAGGTTTCTGATCTTTAGGTTTAGATAGAGGTACTACCGAGGTTGTCGGGTTCATTAGATAAGGTATGCTACACTAATGAACACCATATGGGCTATTGTCACCAATGATGATGGTTATTTCCTAGCCTTGGAAGTACCTTGTTGTGGAGGTAAATCCTCTCTGTGGACAGAGATGATCCCTACTAGCCCAGACCGGGTCTAGACACAATCACACAATGCTATAACGCAAGTTCCTAATTGCAAATAAAAAGTGGACGGGGAGAACCTACTTGGATTCCAATGCTAATGTTCATAGAAGAGACATCGCCCTCGTTCCTTTGCCTCGGCCGGTCACGATCCCCATGATCTCCGTGATTGGACACCTGCACATGCAAAGAATAACACGAATACAAGCATAAAATCTAGTAGATGCAATTATATATCAGTCAGAAAAGATATAACTCAACATCAAACATAGGACAATGAGAGTGGAACCATAATGATAGTCATCTATTATTGATAAATAACAAAGAAGAATACAACCATTGTTCTGACGTCAAATCCTCCTTTGGCTGGGTAGTCAGCTACACAAGTCTTGCAAAGCTTGTTGGGATGGGAACAAGCCTCTCTCTCTTTGGGTGAAAAGAATCTCCTTACTTAGATTTGGCCTTATGGGTGCAAAGAAGGCTCTTGCAGCTTCAAACTCTTGAGCTCTTGGAATTCTCTATCACTATGCTAGAACTGGAACTACTAGCTTGCTCAAGGCATAGAGACAAGCTTTTATAGATAGAGAGGGAAGAGATAGGATCAACCACATTATTCATGGGATTGGCTTTATCACTTGGAAACTTCCATGAAAGGTGGAAAACCACTTCCCTTCTATGGAGATTCGAAGCCAAACCATCCTAGCTCAAGATAGATTCAGTTGGTGAATGGGTTAAGGAGAACCTTCGGAAGCTATTTCATTGAAAACTTTACTCAATTCGGTTGGCGTGAGTGCGACTCCGAGACAGAGCGCCAATGGCACGCCCTCTTTAGAGGATTTCCCACATTGGCGCGGGCACCGAACTGTGGACCCGCGCTAATGCAAAAGAGCTATTTTCATGGATATTTTGTAGGAGATGTCTTTAGGGAAAATGAAGCTCATACTTAGAGGAATATGATGCAAGTGGTTTCAGGTCATGTCACTTCTCACAGGTCCCGGAATGAGTCCTCAAGTGTGAGAGTGAGGGGTAACAGGGCCGGTGACAAACAGTGACAAATTACTGTGTAACATACCTCCCTCGCTAAGAGGGAGTGTTGATTTTTATAGGTTGCTAGGTACTCCAAGCCATGAGGATTGATAATTTGGAGGAAGGAGCTCCAAAAATGGCCTTGTGGGCTTGAAACCCAAGTTTGAGGTTTTGAATCCATCGATGCTGGGGAAACAACTATGGAGATATTTTTACATGTGATGGATGAGGATGATAGTACTCATTGAGGCAAATCTGACACATCGAAAGTCATTCGATTTCGAGTTGTGGTTGAAGAGAAATGAATTTTTTAGGTTAAGATGGGTAAATTTGTCTAGTTGGGTAGGTCGAGTTAAGGTTAAAGTAGTGAACAATGACAAATTTGTTGGAGCCACTTGATTCCTATGAATATAGATCAAGTGTGAGTAATGTAGACACATCTGAGAAGCATCTTTCATATCTACACATTAATAAAGGTAGTGAAAGCGTAGGAAACATGAGTGCAGGAACGCACAAGTTCATGAACATGGGTGAAGAAAATCGCATATGCAAGAATGCAACAGTGTGGGAATGCGAGTAAAGGAATGTGAGTGCAGCAATGCACGACTATAGGAATGCGCTAGTGCAAGAACGCACGAGTGCAGGAATGCACAAGTGCAGGATGAACGCATGAGCGCAGGAATGCGCAAGTGCAGGAATGCATGAGTGCAAGAAAATGCCAGTGCAGGCAAGCATGGATGCAAGGAGCACAAGTCAGGGCTAGAAATATTAGTAATCCCCCTCTTTTTTATGAATATTGAAGTTGAGTTTACTACATTGAACAGAAGAAATAAGAATATGAAATAGAAAACAATAGGGTGTGTAATGCCCTCCTCCCACATCTACCAAAGTAACTGACCAACTAAGGTAAAATGTGACAAAGAGTTACTATGATGTGATTACACTCCCCATGTGTCAGTTAAGGAATTATAACCTGCGGAACACAACAACATATACCTTCTAGACCCACTACAAAACCCCCAGGAGCCATCCAAATCTTCCAAGTGACTAGCCCCTCAGACAAACTAACATTATTACTGCATTAATCCCCCAGTCACTTCCATGACAAGGGCATGAGTGAGATTGGGACCCTCTAGTTTCTCCCAGAGCATTGGTATGCCTGCGACTAGGGAATTTCCCAAGCAATTTTGTGCCTACATCTCTAAATTTTGTGCCACGTATTTTGGCCCAAGGCTCAGGTCACTGCCCATAACTCTGTGACACTTCCAGAAATGAAGGATAACATCGAAATAATGATACACATGTAATTAATTGAACAAGGACTTGACTAGACCCCTACTAACCATGGCATGCATTTCGTCAAATATGTCACAAATATGGATTTTACAGGTTTAAACAACATATCTAAGCATAGGGGTCACATACTTATTTGAGAATCACTAAGAATCATTGATGTGTCATTACAATAACTGCATTACCATCTATTAAGTCACATATTCATTGTACATTCAATGGTTAACAAAAACATGATGGGAGTCATACATTTTCACTGTCATAAAACTCATTCATAACCAACATATAATCAATAGAAAAATTAGGGATATAACAACCATATAATCCACATATAAACAAGTATATTTAGCCATAAAATACTAAGGAGAAAGAGAGCTCTTATTGATGATTTCATAAACTGTCCAGGTATGGGATTTCCACAAACCACGCAACCATAGACTAGGCTGAACCAAATCTTTCTTTAAGTCAGTCACCCCCATGCCATATTCCAAGCATGAATGTGGGATCTCATAAAAGAGTCAATCAAAACCATCCATGGATTCTATTGGCCAAACAACCTCAACCCTCAACTAGTGTTTCCACCCCACATTCATACAACACTAACCATCCCCATATTTGTCTCTACCCAAGCTCTCTGGGGCTCCAAAGCGTTCTTTCAACCAAGGCTCCAGGACCAATAACTCAATCCAGAACTATTGGTGAGTTCTAGAGTGTTTGTCCAACCAAGGCTCTAGGACTAGTAACTCAACCCACAGGGAAAGGAACATGAGAACCAACCAGAAAACAAAAGGAAAGACTCCCACAACAACATGGCTATCCCAGAGATGACAAGGCTACACAAATCCACTATCAATCTAGGTATTCATCCCTGCCAAGGCTACACTTTATAAACTTAGGCTATAACTGATGCTCTCTTAGAAATTTCAACATTACTGCTAAATTCTCGATGTGCTCTTCCTCATTTTTTGAATATACTAGTATATCATCAATGAACAAAACAAAAAAATTATCCAAATATGGATGCAACACACTATTTATCAAACACATGAATGTAGTTAGAGAATTAGTTAAACCAAATGGAACAAAAACAAACTCATAATTCCCATACCTGAACCTACATGAAGTCTTGTAATTGTCCTCCTCTTTGGTGCATACTTTAGGATATCCAGATCTCAAATCAATCTTTGAGAACATTGCTACTACCTTCAAATGATCGAACAATTCCGCAATCTTCAGCAAAGGATATCTATTCTTGATAGTCACTTCATTCAACTACGTGTAGTCAATGCATAAATTGAGAGTACCATCTTTCTTCCTTACAAACAAGATCGGTACACCCCAAGGTGATACACTTGGCCTAATGTGTCCCTTGTCCAACATTTCCTTCATTTCCAATTTTAACTCAATCATGAGAGAGGCTACTATGATGAGATTCAACCTCCTACGTGACCTCAAGGAAGTGTAATCGACGAAACATCACTAGATACTCCACACACACTGTAAATATTTGAGAACCTTTAGTAAAACCTTTTTCAAGGTATGGGGTTAAAAATTTAAGTTATGGAGATGGGTTTTTGGAATTCATTCTTTCATTACCCTTCCTCATAAAGGCAATAAATTCCTTATTGTAACAATTTAGGATAAATAATATTTTCCCACCAATTCCTCCCAACAAGAATATCATAGGAAACCAATGGAATGATATATAAATATGCAATTGTGTCCACCCCATTCAAATTTATAGGATAACAAGTGAAAATTTTGCTAATCTTTCTCTTGGATCCAATGGTTTGTTTGACGGCCAAGATATTTCAATATGGTTATTTTTCAAGTGAAATATATCCGCTAGCTTAGAATCATAATGTGACTATATTGCACTAGCCTTATCTTCCACCTCAATCATGTGTAACTCATGTTCAACTTTAGGTCTTCAAAGGATGCATATATGTTCAGAATATTCCTCATTATTACTCCATTATCAAACCTCTAACATTGCACTTTCATTTAGACTCATGTTCAACTTTTAGATCTTCAAAGGATGCATATATGTTTAGAATACTCCTCATTATTCTCCTATTATCAAATCTCTAACATTGCACTTTCATTTAAACTCTTCATGGCAGTTTTTATCTTAATTAGATATGTTCTACTCCAATGTCCACTACACTATGTCTTGATTGCCCATATTAACATCCATGTTTCTTACTTCTCCTTAATGGCTAAGAGCTCTCTAGTCATCCTTTGTGCTTCTAGCCCTCATGATTTTGCAATGTGTAGAAAACAAAAACTATTATATACAGGTAATGTTATAATTATGGAAGTTACATGTATTATTTTACTCTTTAAGACCACTAATTTATTTTTCTTGATTTTTTTTAGATTTAAATTACCCTAATGAAAATTATGGGTGGAGAGATGTATTTAAATCTTAAACTTTCTAGGGATTATCCATATGTCCCATTCATAGAGTTATCATCATATGAATTTTGTCAATTTTGGCCAAATTTTCCCTTTAATTTTAAAGATAAAGAGAAGGCACTTAACTTCAGAAAAAAAAAAATTCATATGATTGGTGCGGCAAGGAAGATGGAAAGTTTGAGATGTAATGACTCAAAATCCTCATTCTATCTAGTGAAAAATTTCATCCTTCAATCTCAAGTTTTTATCATAAATGTTCTTAGGATTTGTTTTAAGAAACAATAGAGGAGAGTGCAAAACTCACACCATATAAATATTATGGTTATAAGTTTTTTATATAAAAGAAGCACAATGTAATTTCAACATTTTATGTTGATATAATTTTCTCAATTCAGTATTTTATAGACAACATTTAACGAATAATTTCTTCTAAATCTAATCATAATCGATAATAAAACTAACAAATATTTGGAAAATATCTTGAAGTTATTAATATCACATTTAAAACAATTTTACCACAAAACCTTCTATTCCTAATCACAAAGTTTTGATGACTATTTTTGTTGGAGACACTTGATTCCTATGAATATAGATCAAGTGTGAGGAATGTAGACACATCTGAGAAGCATCTTTCATATCTACACATTAATAAAGGTAGTGAAAGCGTAGGAAACATGAGTGCAGGAACGCACAAGTTCATGAACATGGGTGAAGAAAATCGGATGTGCAAGAACGCAACAGTGTGGGAATGCGAGTGAAGGAATGTGAGTGCAGCAATTCACGACTATAGGAATGCGCTAGTTCAGGAACGCACGAGTGCAGGAATGCGCAAGTGCAGGATGAACGCATGAGTGCAGGAATACGCGAGTGCAGGAATGCATGAGTGCAGGAAAATTCCAGTGCAGGCAAGCATGGATGCAAGGAGCACAAGTCAGGGCTGGAAATATTAGTAATCCCCCTCTTTTTTATGAATATTGAAGTTGATTTTACTACATTGAACAGATGAAATAAGAACATGAAATAAAAAGCAATAGGGTGTGTAATGCCCTCCTCCCACATCTACCCAAGTAACTGACCAACTAGGGTAAAATGTGACGAAGAGTTACCATGATGTGATTACACTCCCCATGTGTCAGTTAAGGAATTATAACTTGCGGAACACAACAACATATACCTTCTAAACCTACTACAAAACCCCTAGGAGCCATCCAAATCTTCCAAGTGACTAGCCCCTCAGACAAACTAACATTATTACTGCATTAATCCCCCAGTCACTTCCATGACAAGGGCATGAGTGAGATTGGGACCCTCTAGTTTCTCCCAGAGCATTGGTATGCCTGCGACTAGGGAATTTCCCAAGCAATTTTGTGCCTACATCTCTAAATTTTGTGCCACGTATTTTGGCCCAAGGCTCAGGTCACTGCCCATAACTCTGTGACACTTCCAGAAATGAAGGATAACATCGAAATAATGATACACATGTAATTAATTGAACAAGGACTTGACTAGACCCCTACTAACCATGGCATGCATTTCGTCAAATATGTCACAAATATGGATTTTACAGGTTTAAACAACATATCTAAGCATAGGGGTCACATACTTATTTGAGAATCACTAAGAATCATTGATGTGTCATTACAATAATTGCATTACCATCTATTAAGTCACATATTCATTGTACATTCAATGGTTAACAAAAACATGAGGGGAGTCATACATTTTCACTCTCATAAAACTCATTCATAACCAACATATAACCAATAGAAAAATTAGGGATATAACAACCATATAATCCACATATAAACAAGTATATTTAGCCATAAAATACTAAGGAGAAAGAGAGCTCTTATTGATGATTTCATAAACTGACCAGGTATACGATTTCCACGAACCACGCAACCATAGACTAGGCTGAACCAAATCTTTCTTTAAGTCAGTCACCCCCATGCCATATTCCAAGCATGAATGTGGGATCTCATAAAAAAATCAATCAAAACCATCCATGGATTCTATTGTCCGAATGTTTACCTGCTTTGTTTTTAGTGGCGCAGTGATGTCAATATCTTCAATCAATGGTCCTCGCACCTCGCGACAGCCTTCAGTTTCTGGAATGTTAATTTTTCGTGGATCCTCGTTATCCTCCTCAACATTTACATTGTAACACTCCAGCGCACAACTCATCTGGGTCACCCATTCTGGCTGAGGCACTTCCATTTCCTCCTGGGGTATTTGAACATAGCTTCTTTTACTACTTGTAGCACAGCATCAACAATATACCCAATAGTTCTGGATTGAGTTATTGGTCCTGGAGCCTTGGTTGAAAAAACGCTTTGGAGCCCTAGAGAGCTTGGGTAGAGACAAATATGGGGATGGTTAGTGTTGTATGAATGTGGGGTGGAAACACTAGTTGAGGGTTGAGGTGGTTCGGCCAATAGAATCCATGGATGGTTTTGATTGATTTTTTTATGAGATCCCACATTCATGCTTGGAATATGGCATGGGGGTGACTGACTTAAAGAAAGATTTGGTTCAGCCTAGTCTATGGTTG
>Ga0115851_100775_pt1 | contig 15588 bp, 9 predicted proteins | sample InSIn2gowninarea_FD_83865 | JGI IMG/M metagenome (GOLD analysis project Ga0115851, IMG submission 83865)
AAACTACAATACATGTAAATATAAAAAGGTTATTGAAATTTTCCCTAATTTATATATACCATCTATTAAACTGTCATACATATAAATATAAAAGAGTTATTAAAATTTTCCCTAATTTATATATACCATTTACCATAAAATATAATATAAAATAATATTAACATAAAATTTGATATTTAAATTTTATTATCTTTTAATATTTATTTAATTCTAATATTTATTTTTTATTTAAAATAAATAAAAACTTTCATTTCATATAATTTTTTTACATTGTGTATATACATAAAATACTTCATAATTTTCCAGCAAAATCAAAGGCAGGAACAATCCATGAATATATATATAGACAATATACTAAGTAGAAAAAATACAATATATTATCTTTAAATAATTAAATATAAGAAATGAAAATAGAAACATGAAATGATCAGCAATGATATTGAGGGGTTCTATCAATTTTGATAACTTTATTGTCCTAATACAACATTTGCATTTATGTTTTAGGTTGATTAATGTGATGTGTATATTAAAAATGATATTTTAAAAAGTTATTTTAGAGTTATATATGTCAAAATAAATAATTTGTTTCTTTAAGTCCAACAGACCAATGTTTGGTCTCAGTGGACATTAGCCACCATATCATCATAATAATTCTTATAGTTTAATAAATTAAGATAAATATAATTATAAATATAGAAGATTAATTAATTGTATTTTTGTATTGAAAATTTTGTAATTCATAACTGAATTTTTTTTTATAAAAATTACATTAAAAATTTATTTTAATATAATATTTTTATTTTTATTTTTAATAAATATTATTAAAATATTAATATTTTCATAAAATTAAAATAAAATAAAATAAAATATATTTTATAATATTTTTTTTGGTTATTTTACTTTTGTAAAATAAAATTAAAAAAAAAAAAAAAAAAAATTTTTTTTTTAATTTAATATATTTTTAATTAAAAATATGACTTATATATCACTTTTCCATTTTTCTTAATAAAATTTCCAGAAAGGTTTATTGTGTTTGATTGGAAGTATTAAGGATCGACTAAGGAAAACATGCATGCCACATAAGGGAAGATGAAGGCACTGACAACAATAAAAGGGAACCTGGAAAGCACATGGTTGCTCCTTCATTCGGAGACAAAAAGTCCATGGAGCGACTCGCTGAAATAAAAGGTGTATACATCACTGTAAATACAGACTACTATAATATTTTACAAAATAGTATTTTTAGAAGGTACAGTATTATAAATTTTTTAATATAGCTATGAATTTAATATTATATCCTGCAATGTCTCAAAAGCGTTGAAGGTTTTTATAGACATAATTTATATAAATAAGGAGTTTAGCATTTCATGGGAGTTCCTTTTAATCTATAAAAATATATTAATTTTATTTTAATAGGATTAAAAAAAATTATTTATATTTTAATTATGTAATTTTAATAATTCATATTTAAATTTTAAGTAAAAATGGAAAAGAAAAAATAAGAAAATATCCCATTTCTTCTTTATATTTAATCATCTTTCATTTTAAATTTAAATAGAATGTAAATTAAATTCTAAATCAAAATATCCATAAATTGACCATAAATCATGGAGGGGAAGGGAGTAGTGTTCTCGTTGTTGTCATACAATTCAAGTCAACGAAGGCTATACAGTAGACAGACACAATGAAGAAGGAGGTCGATTCCAAGTTTTTCAATTATATTAAGGATAAGGATATCTCTGTGTAAAAGCTACTACGCATATTTTTCTCTCTTAAAAAATGTCGATGAAATGGCGAGATAATTATTCCATTTCAAAGAAAAAAAACTATAAATTAGTTATAATTCTATTTACTATTTAAGGTACACTAGTCCACACAGCTAGGCATATAAACTTCTCATTATAATAACATTGGTTAAAAATCATATATATATATCATATTTGTGTTACAGCTTAGTAGAGAGTGGCCATAACATGGGTTTGAAGTTGAGAAAACAGAGGATGAAGGTAAATGTGAGAGTTCTTTGCTCACAAAAGAGAAACTAGAGAACACCTTCACAATTATATTGTAATAAAATAAGCAAAACCATATTTAAGGTTAAGAATAACTAGACATAGACAAGTTAGGATACCTTGAAAGATTAGCAATCCCTGCTAATGCTCAATAGAGTTCTCCTAGATCATGAGGCATGGTTTGTAATAGTCTAGGTCATCTCGCAGAGGGAGCCCCAAGGAAGTTGGCTAGTTGGAGGAGGTTGGAAACGCGTAATGTTGTTGGAAAGAGCCACTGATTTGGCCACCATGACCACATACTTGACCACTATGCTTTCCACCTTTACCATAGGAGGGGCCCAAACTAGTAGAGACAAGATTCAATTCGATGTGTGATTGGCATCACCGTGGCAAGGGGCTACAAGGCATGTTGTGGGGAGCATCTGTGTGCACTTGAGAAAGCAAGGAATCATCCATTATTTGAGTCAAGGGAGACTCTAAACCCTAAAGTTGCATACCCAATAGCCTGACAATATGGTGGTTGTAAGCTAACTTTGCATGATGTAAATACAATTTCATGTCAAGGGAATTTCCTTCCAACAACACATTGTTATCTTCTTGATCCTCGTAATGGCGGCCCAGGAGGGTTATGTAGGGCCCAAAGATGGTTTCTTGTGACTCAGATCTCCCATGCTTCTATGTCTGCCACTATTCATTTATAGTAGTGCAGATTACTACAATCAAAATGTTCATTCCCATGTCGATGCCAAAAAGTGAGGGTTGTTACGTCAATACTGGTGATTTTGAGCACTGGTATTGATGGCTTATTGTATTACTTGTAGTTAAAGCCTTTAAAAGGATTGGAGATTCTCCATTGTAATGTGCTACAATTGAGTAGAAGGCCCATTTGGCTAGGGTGAGGGTGTTATCCAACTTGACTATGTTTGAGTCAAGCATATTGGTTGCTTTTAAGCCATATGATAACATATTTATTTTTGGCTGGTTTCACTTAGCTGCGGTTTCTATGGTAAATAATGTGCGTTGTTACTATGTATGTAATTGATTTTCAATTATTTTATTCTCACATCAATTTAATTATTAACAAGAGGTATCATAATGTGGTGAAAAGTTATAATGATAACAAATATGTGTGAAACTAATTAATTATTTGTTGTCTGTTAGTGCATGATAAGAGATATTTGTGGTGGAACCAATCCAATGATAGAGGACAAGAGTAACTAGAGACCATACAAGGAAATATCATGAGAGTTGAATGAAGAGGAGCATCCAATATTGATGGTTAAAGTTCACAATGATTAGTGAAGGAAGTGTGCAAAAGCAGACTTGCTGGCATTTTTGCTATAGAAGTGAATGAGATGGATTTGCGGTTACGCTAAAGTTGGAAAGCAAGAGCAAGAACACAGAGAAATGGTGTGGAAATGCACCTTGAATCCTAATATTTAGAGCCTCACAAAACATTGCTGTTGAGAAACCAAGTCGAGGAAAGTGGTTTCATGGCTACTGGATGGATCTGTGTAAGATCAAATTAGAGAACTAGGTAGATGAGAGATCACATGGATTTGGTGAGTGAAAATGATGTTCGAAATTATTGAGTACAAGTACAATAGAAGAGACAAGCACAATCGATGATTGTTGAGTGGAAACAAAGGAGTACATGGAAATTATCAATCGGCATATGCTTGAGATATAGGAAGAAATAATTTGCATAGCTACATGGATGAGAAAATGTAGATGGAGTCAATGGTGTTGAGGTTTGGTGAAGGAGAGAACATGTTATGGAGAGTCATAGTAGTGCATGAACACGTTAGAATTTTTTGGTCCAAGTTGTAAATCCTAGTTGTAGGCAAGTTGTATTCCCCAAGGTTGTTGTAAGACATGTTATTTAGGCATACATGTAGTGCAGTAGCATATGAGGTCATCCCTCTCATGCATAGATAGGATGGATGATCAAGTTGTGGAATGGAACACTTAAATAGGTATGGAGGTGGTAGGTGTACTCATATGCTAGCTTGAGATTAGTTTGTGGTAATACATATAATTTAAGCATACATGTTGTAATGTAGTGGTGCATGGAGTGTGTATGATCAAATTGTGGAATGAACCACTTGAATAGGTACAAGGATAGCAAGTGTACTCTTATGCTAGCTTGAGGGGAGAATATGAAATCTTAAGACATGAAATGGTTGATGAATCATATACGAGAAAAAGTGTCCTATAAATCTGGCCTGTATAATGACTAGTTAGCTAGGTATTTTGGTAGATGATAACATTTTTATATGGTCTTCAACAAAGTTATTAGGACCATGATAATCTCTCCAAGCAAGGTTTAAGGGGGGATTGTTAGGGTAGTTTAGGTAAAATTGACTTGGTCATAAAGTAAATTTATTGTTGGTGGTTTATAGGTTAGTAGTTTTCGTAACCCATGGTTTTTTCTATGGCATTCTAATGTAATGTACCCTCTTAAAGGCATGAAGACTATTGAGAAATGGCAACAAGAAATTCCAGTTTAATTTGTCCTTGAATTAAACTGAGAATTAAAAATTGAATTCTATTCTCATAGCAACTTGTAAATAGTTAATTAAGTTTAATTAAATTAATTAGCTTAGGAATTTCGAGTTGGAAGTCTTTATGTAGTCATGAATATGTTCTCCCTAAGTTTTAGGGGTCGAGTATGATTTTAAATTGAGTTGGAAATTATATCACTCAATTTACTGAGTTAAGTTCAGTTAAATTAGTTCTAAATTGTTAGTGGAAATAATAGAGGACTAACAGTCAGTTGGTGTACTAATGCATCCACTAGTGCTACTCTAGTTAACTAAAGATTTCCTCGTGAGAAACTCATGCATGTCAGTTCAAAGAAATACCTAGTTGAGATTAGAGTGAAGGTACAATGTACTATTAGTTGTATGATTTACTGAGTTGTATAGATCATGCATGCAATCAGGAACTGGAAATAATTTAGATTGCGTAGCTTTGGATGCACTGGATTCTCATTAATATGGGCTATTTAGCCATAGGAATTACACAAAGAAATAGGGGCTTGGAGAGCTATAGAATTGCCTAAGTGTTGGCCAAGAGCTTGCTTGGCATACTTGTGCAGAATTGTTCTAGTGAGAACAAGCTTTGTATCTTCACTCATATTTCTGATATACGCAATACACATAGCAGGGTTTTGAGCAGTCGCTTTCCCCAAATACATCTTGTGTTATGTGCCATTGATTTGTCTTCTTCTTTTTCTTATTTTTTTCATCGATTTATTGACTTCCGCTAGATGAAAGTAGTAGATTCTTGTCAGAATCTTGTGCTCTGGTAAATTGCATGAGCTTATGAATATATAGGATTTTCTACAATGACTCCATTGTTATTTTCCTTTGGGCTAGGAATAATATATTTATTTTTTACAACTAGTTTTCCCACAAGGGTTTCCAAGTTCAAATATGGTGTTTGATGAACCCTCATTTTTTCTATATTTTATGGTATAAGAACTAATTTATTTACCCTAATCCATAAATACTTTTTATTATGCTCATTATACATATTACGATGCTTTTATTAAATATGTATTTTCCATATCTTTCTCTTGTCTCCTTTTGCAGTAGACATTAAAGTGTGTTTTAGAAGTATATTAGACTATTGTACGAATGTGTGTGCCTTTATGGTTTATTTAATGGTTTATTCTAATAATTCTTCAAGAAATTCTTTGATTGTAGGACCACACATTATTTCATCCAATGATAAAGGGGTAAAGCCCAAATTTTAATAGAAATAATGGATCAAGGATGAAACTGAAATTTTTTAAAAATGTATAGGTAGAAGGGATGAAACCTTAAATTTCAAAGGAAAACCATAACAAACTATGGTATTGTGATTTGGATGTTGGCAATATAAGGCATGAATTCTAAGTTTCAAAGGTCAACATATAATCATAGTAGGTGGAATACATCCCCTAAATTCAAACAGGTGGCATTTGAACCTCGAATCTCAACAAAGGCGATGCAAAGCATGAACCCCAAATTTTGATGCTCTGAAATGATGCTTACAAAGCCTGATTACAAAGGATTGTTGTAAGGTTACAAGAAACATCCCATTCAATGATCTCAACCAAAAATATCATTATCATCACCATGATTATCTGTATCACATGAACCTCACTGAGGACATATTGAATGTATATTGATTTTTTGTTCAATGGTGCACATCACCATGATATACAACTAGTTAAAAAAGAGTGTGTGCATCTTTGTCAATTGTTTTAGAGGTTGCAATGGCATGCTTTTATCCTTGTCTTATATATGATATAGTTGAAATATTATATCATACCATAACCACAAATATTATATGAAAGGGACTATTGTGTAAGACACAACTTTTCACTAAAGAATGCATAACATCTTTGTTAGATTCAAAACCACATTTGTGGCTAGGAAGGATCCACAAGTTAACAATTTTGGACTGTTCATGGACATGACTCTATTTTATTTTTATTTTGTAACTTATTTTATTTTAAATATTATGGAACCTTTTGTTCCATGTTTGGGACAAATAGGTTCCCTTCAAATTATCTATATGCATATCTTGTCTTGGCATAGGGGTTCTACTCTGTGGTTTCTAATGACAAGATAAGGATTGTAAGGAGATATATTGCATACTTAATATGATAACGCTAGTTTGATGTGTGGTTTTACATATACTCTATGATCTAAAGCTAGTGACTCCATGAGATTGGGCACATGCTACATCTAGAGTTGGCCCTACTCTATGTGAGGCATTGTGTCAAATTAGTTTCTTTTCTTTTGCAAGTTATTTTTAGTTATATAAATTACAATAATGTTATTTTATTGCAGTATGTTTACTATATTTCATATTTCATATCATATTATTGTGTGCTTTCATTTTGTTTCATAATATGTTACAGAATGAGCTACAGAATGGATTGTAACAACTCTTGTGCCATAAAAAGCTTATAGTTTGAAATGGAGTTGCTTGCCTTGAGTCATACTATCCTCTTTTGAAAAAAGGTCTATAGAGCAATGTATTAGACCATGAACATGTGTTCCATCAACCCTGATATGTGAAATGTTATTAGTGAATTATAAAATCGGGGATAGTATTGAACTTCTTAGTATACATTCGTTTCTTTTGATTAAAGGAAAGTAGAATATACTTTTCTTCCTTTCTTTATAGAACAATTTAAAGAATTCCATAATATGTTATATTTCTATGTTAAGTGTCACAAGTTCTTAATGAACCATGGGTTGCAAAATTAAATGGTTTTGTTTCTAATAGGTTCTACTAAACTTAGGAAAATTGTTAGGCCTCCGAATTGTCTTGATCTTACCATTCATTTTCACACTATACCACTTACCCATTAGTACCATTTTTCTCTAGAAATACACCAAATTTCCCTCATACATGTTTACATTGTCTATTAATATTATTTCCTTTACTTTTAATGAATTAAAAATAATTTTGTTTGCTTTTGTTAATGATAGTTTGCTAGATGAGTTTTTGGATCTCCGTCAAAGTTTATGTAGCCATCTCCGTGATTGAGATATTAGCACCATTCTAGAAGGAAACCAGGAACATGGATTTTGTTTCTAAAGGCTCCAATATGGATTTGTGTTAGTTAAAGTTCACCCATCTCGCAAGTGTGAACTTCCAACTTGAGATCAAAGGAAAAACATAGTAGTTTTGACCAGTCCACTTCAGATGTAGTTTCTAAGCAAATGAAAACAAATTTCAAAAACAAAAACATGGGATTTTTGTAGAATGAGCTAATTTAGGCTTTGCATTGGAAATTTCCTCAAATTTGTTATGGTTTGGTATATTTTCTTGGTTCTTTGAAGCACTATTTTGCAGATTATGTGCCATTCAAAAGCATAGTCAACAAACAGGCAAGAATGAGCTATGTTTGAGAAAAGTCGTGGCAAGGAGATAAGATTGATAAGATTTGAGCTCATCTTTGATCCTAAAACCCATCAAAATATGTTTCATTCTCAAGCATTTATGGCCATATTGAAGCAATGAAATTATGAGGTTATTGTTACTTCAAAGCCTTACAAAACATTGTAATCTCTTTGATGAAAGGGGAGGGAGTGTATCTTGATTTGAATCTATGATTGCATTGAAACTGGTTTTTTAATCAAAATTATTAGTTTTATGACTACATTTTAATGGAAGAAGCTTGTTCTTGATTTAAAGTTCGTGTTTTGAAGTATAATCACTTGTGCTTCTTAAGACGACCCCCGGCAAAAGTATAAGACATAGAGTTTGGTTACCAATCTAGAATTTATTTAATTCTTTATTCTTTTTTTAATTCATAACTCTAATACTCTGTTTTATAGTGTATTTTTAGTTTAAAGCTTTAGCTCTACCTCTTTCTTATTTACTTTTTTTCCTTTGCAAAAGTCAAGTGCTTCAGTAAACCATAAAAACAACAAAGACATTTACTTTCAGTCTTGCATTCAATTTTCAGAAGTTTGCAATAGTTGTTAAGTTTGAATAATCAACTCTAATTGACGTACACACATTCACATGCTTTCATAATTAATTCACAGGTCCAACTACTATTAAAATAAAATTCGTATTGCCTTGATTGTAGAATAGAATTTTAATGCTTTAGTTTCATTTTTTCTTAGGTTAATGGGCAATTGAATTTCTATACAATAGATAGTTTTCATAGAACAGATTCATTTGCATTTGATTTAGAGTTAGAACCTAGATTTAATAATTTAAGAAAAATCTTTCATGAACTAAAATAGGGTTGTCATTTCAATTCAATAGATTAAAAAAATTTGTTGCTTTCTAGTTTAGATGTTAATGCTTTCCATAGGATAAGATTTTATTGAGTATTGTTTTTCTTTATAAAGCATTGTTTGTATTTATTTTAGATGTCATTTTATAGATAAGAACTTCATTTAAGCTTTCCAAATTCATTTCAAATAGACTATATTTGTCTTAGATCCAAAACTAATTCCCTAGAATATATAGTCCAAGTATACTTCACAAGAATATGAACCCTCATTTGACATTTAATTACATGTAATGCATCTCACAATTAAATTTCCTGACAAAAACCATATACAAACGTCATCATTTTTTGCATTATTATCGAGGAGGCACCTAGATAAGTAGGACATTATTTTAGAATAACATACCAAGGCAAGATAAGTATTGGAGACCATCAACCACCCTTTGAATATCCTTTTCCTTAGTATCTTGCATTAGGACATGAGTTAGATGCATAAAACAAAACCAAACCTAAGCTCTACAATAGGAGTCAACCATCCTAGAACAGAGGTAGGTAGACAAGGACTAGAAACTCAACCAAAGAAAGAACAAGTAGAGGCTAAAGATAGATAGGGTAAAAAAATATGACAAAAGAAAGAAAAATTGGAGACTAGGGATAAACATGCTCTAAGTATTCTACTCAACAAACAAAGAGAACATGTAGTACCCAACATTTTTAATGCACCTCTTAGAATTGAGTTAGTAATGATGTAGTAAGTGACACTCCAACCCCAAAATCTTGTAGATCCAAGGATGAGAATCACATAAGTGAACCAAAACATTCAGTTAGATCTAAAAACTCATATTTATGGGAAATTTTTCATCTTAACATGGGAGAGGAAGCATAAATTCTACCACCAAAGGGACCAACCATCTTTGAATGCCCCATCAAAAACCATGATGGATAGGTTTAAATGAAAAGTATTGCACCTTATGCTCTTTTGAATATTTGAGGATTGGCTAGTGAGGACCTATATACTTTTCTTTTTAAATTCAATGTCTTATGTTTGAGTTATGATTACTCCATAGATGCCTAGAAACTTAAGTAGTCTTCAACCACCTTAAAAGAAGTAGCTCTTCAATGGTTCATAGGACTTGGGAGAAACTATATTAAAAAATCAAAAGAAATGAGGCATAAATTTCTAAACAAGTATGAGGACTATTACAAACTAAGGGACATTAGAGAAGAAAACTTTAAGATTAAATAAAAATAAAAGTAAAGTTTAGAAGACTATATTGAGAGGTTTCACTATAATTTACAAAGAACTAGACAAAATGCATTAAACACCAAAACACAACATATCATTTTTCTTCATGGATTCATTAGAGACAATTTCATGAGTGGATTAAAACTTATGGGATCTTGGACATCTCCCAATTAACCTATGATGAAATTTGTGATTTTTTTAGATGATATTCATAAGGTACTTTGAAATTTGGGAGATGCTCCAGGGACTTTGTCTCAAGAATCACCAAAGCTGTAAATGGAGGAAGAATCACTAGAGATGAGATATGAATCTTGTTATAAAATTTTAAAATTGATATCCTCCATTCATTAAGCTCCTAGGATGACATCCTGCAATCAAACATGAAGAAGGAGGAGGCAAAATAATATTTGGCCATATTTTGTTATCATTGTAGGAAAATCACCCCCTTCAAGAATTCCCATTGGATAACATCAAAATATATGTTATTTGTGAGGAGAAGCATGCAAACAAAGAGTTCCTTCCTTGTTAGGATTAAATGAAATATATAAATGGACCAGGAAAGAAATAGAACAAATTTCTTTTGTAACTCAAAATAAACCGTGGATATCTCAGCCGTTATTTATGGCATAAGACCAATACTTTGTTCGATATCAATATTCTCCACAAAACTGGTATCAACCTACACAATGGAAATAATGGCATAGCCATAACTAAGCTCAATATTGGTAGTAGGGCTATCAATCTCATACACTCTTTGGAAACTTACATTCTCCTAACCAACAATGCCCCTCTCAACCTCATACACCATTCCAACAACCACCAAAATTACAATTTCCACCCATCAAACCTTCTTAGAGGCCATCACAACTAACTATCCAACTAATACTTGACTCAAATACTAATAAGGTAGTACAACCCAACTATAATATTGAACTTCCTTACTTTCAAACAGATGCCATCTCTCCCACATATTGTAGAGATAGCCACTTACAATTGGGAAAGGTGGCACATGATCAAACTTCCACCATTATCTAGGAATAGGATGATGAGGGTATTCATATAGAATTGGGTCAAAACCTTGAAAATTCCCCATCAGATAAAAGAAACTATCCCAAATCCTCCATATCTAGAAAGATTGTGCATAGAAAAATCTCTTTTAAAACTAGAATTTGATCTATTAGGAGAACTTAGGAATGTGTGTGTGTTAAGACCATGTTTTATGTCATCAAGGGTGTTCTGATATATGCTAAATCAATTCAATATATTTGAATAAAAGGACTAAGGAGGAAGAAAAATGATCGAAAAATTGTTTGTCATAAGGAAAATCACAAATTTGATGTCAGGTAAGGTATTTGTAGTAAAATATATGGACCTAAGAAGTCTAGTCCTTAGTGTTAAAATCAATAATACTTCCATTCCTTACACTTTGATTAATTCAGGGGAATCCATATGTGTCATTACTAAGGAAATATTGGAGAAGCTTCAATGTCTTGGACTCTGACAAACACCTACAATCCTTTAGCTAGTAGATATATCTATAGTGAAACAAAAAGGTATGAATATAGATATAGTTATCTCTCTATATTCCAATGAGTACCCAATCAAATTTAAGGTCCTTCAATAGAAAGCCAAATTAGGTAATATCAATTTATTTTTGGAAGACCTTGGTCGGCCACTATCGATGCATACATTAGTTGTACATCCATAAACATGATCATCTATTGTGGAAACTCTACTAAAAATCTTAATTGTTACCCTCTTCCCAAACCCTCATTTAACTCTGAATAATATGATTGGTTTGAATATAGTGACAAAAGATCAGTGAGCCCCTATTATCCCTCAATCATGCATCAAAATTTAAAGAGGATATTGAGGATGATCTCATTTGTACCTTTTTGACACATCTACATACATAAAGTTACTCCTCTCTTGAGTGCATTCTAGAAAAGCAGTTTTAGGATGCCTATTCACTAGTGGAACCAGCACATGTAAACACAACAAACCCTTGCATTAATATACCTGGGAATCAAAGTTTATCAATTGAAATTTATCCATAAGAGAATTTAAGCATCAATAGTGATCTAGAACCTTCTCAACAAAAAAATATTATTGAAATTTTAAGAAAAAGTGGTGCATTCACTTGGGAATATCTTGATATGAAGGGGATCCACCCAATTTTATGCACACATAATATCTATATGAATGAATAATATCTACCTATAAAACAATCCCAATTTAGGATGAACATTGCAATAAAGGTTATAGTAAAGGAAGAACTATAGCAGCTCCTATATGTAAATTTCATATACCCGAACTCTAATAGCAAGTGGGTTTCACCATTCGTCATTGTACCAAAAAAGAATGGAAAATGGTATGTATGTGAGGATTATAGATAATTCAATAAGGACACCTTAAAGGACTACTTTCCCCTATCATTCGTCGACCATGTCTTGGATAAATTTCTAGGAAAGAGATTCTTTTCATTTCTTGACAAATTCAATGTCTACAACCATATACAAATTTCCCCTAAATATGAAGAGAAGACTACATTCACCTACCCTTGGGGGACTTATGCTTATCGAGTCCTATCCTTTGGGTTATGAAATTCACCAGTAACCTTCCAAAGGGTGGTCCTTAGAATATTTTTCTACCTAATCAATGACTGTGTAGAGATCTATATGGATTATTTTATCATATATTGGAATAAATTTAATGAAGTATTGAATAATCATTAAAAGTATTTATTATGTTTCAAGAAACAAATATTTCTCTTAGCCACAAAACATGTCATATGTTGTGTACCTAGGGAATTGTGCTAGGCCACCATATATCAACTATTGGTATACAAGTAGATCATGTGAAAATATTGATCATTTTAAAATTTTTATTTCATACTACCCAAAAATATGTTCACAAGTTTTTGGGACACCGAGGGATGGATATGCATAGAAAATTTTACCAAGATAGCATCACCATTATTCCAATTACTCATAAAAGCTATGAATTCTATTGGAATGACTAACTTCAAATTGAATTTGAAGCCTTAAAGGAGAAATTGTAAATTGCACATATCTTGCAAGGTTAGAATTGGTCCTTTCCTTTCAATATATATTTTGATGCTTCAAACACAACCATTGGAGTTGTATTGGGAAAATAAGAAGACCAATGACTATATGCTATGTATTATATCGGTAAGAACCTCACCACTACAAAATAAAATTATATTGTAACAAAGAGATAATGTATTGTTGTAGTACATGCTATTAACAAGTTTTTCCATTATATTACTAACTATTTTGTATTTGTACCTCATGAACAAACCTGTCACTAATGGTTGGGTGACTAGTTGGTTTCTTTTGTTGTAGGAATTTCATATTACCATCATTAGTAGGCTAAGAAAATAGAATTTGATTTATGACTTATGCTGTATGCTTAAAAATGGGGGGAAGCTACCCTAGTAGAAGATGTCTTTCCTGATGAACATCTCTTTTCTCTATCTACCAATACTCCTTGGTTCATATACATCACTAACTATGTGGGTACAAGGAAGTTTCCACGTCATTCATTACTTCAAGAATGTTAAAAGGTTGTCAAGATAAGTGCCATGCTCTCATGGATTGAACGATATATCTTTCGAATATGACCAAATTATATTACTCGACACTATGTTGAAGAATATGAGGCTTATGATATTTTGAAATCCTACCATGACAAACCATGCAGAGGCCACTTCGCAAAGAAGAGAACCATATAAAAAGTATTTCATTTGCAATACTATTGGCCTACCATTTTTTGGGATACTAAGGAATATGTTAGGAGATATGAAAAATGTCAAAGAATAGGTTAACCTATTTAGATCAATGAGATTCCACTTCGACCTCAGATGTAAATGCAATAATTTGAGAAGTGGGCACTAGATTTTGTGGGACCAACCAATCCACAATCAAGAAAATATATGTACATTTTAGGATTTACAGGCTAGGTAGCTAAGTGGTTTGAAGCAAAGGTCCTCCCAAAAGCCACAGAAGAAGAAATAGCCAATTTTTGTACAATGAAACTTTTGTCCAATATGGAGTTACTCAAGAAATTTCCATTAATTAAGGAACCCAATTTACTTTTGAATTTGTCCAATATATCACTAAACAACTTAAGATTAAGCTTCAAATGTTGACTCTTTATCATACTCAAGCTAATGGCCAACTGAAAGTCACTAGTAGGGTGTTGGAAACTATCCCAACTAAAACAATTTAGCAACACCATAAAAGTTAAGCTAACAGGCTCCCTGAAGCTTTGTGGGCCTATAGAAGTACCTCGAGGAACACTACAAGATTTACTCCTTATGATCTTGTGTATGGGAAACATGTAGTTATTTTGATCAAAATTGAAATTAAAACATTAATGACTAAATTGTAAGTGGGCTTGGAACTTTTTGAAGCCCAATAGTATTGGCCCTATCAAATTAATGAGATCTATGAGATTCATTAGGATTCATTGCAACAAGATACTCTAGCTCAAAATAAAAGATATAAGTGACATGATAAATTGATCAAGAGGAACATGATTTGAGAAGGGGATTGGGCCCTTCTATTTGATTCTAGATATAAGGAATTCAAAGGAAACTTGTATACTTACTAGCTAGGACCATATAGGATAGAATTTGTTTATGACATTGGTTTATTCAAGCTTTGTACTATTGGTTAAGCAAGGAATCCATTAATGGCTAATGCTCATTGACTTAGGCTATATTACAAGCCTCTGTCCAAGGGGGGATTTATCTATGAAATATTTCAACAAAAAGACTTGATGGTGGTGAGAAAGGTGGTTTTCCCACCAACACCTGCACTCCGATAATCTTTTCTCTAACTTATGAAAGAAAAAGAGAAAAAAATTCCTAGTTGTGAAAACCTCTTTTCAAGGTGCCACTGGTTAGCCTCCTATTTGAAAACTAGATTTTTGGCATATAGGGTTTGGGTAAAAAAAGAAGAAGAGGAAAAATATAAAAATTCCTAGTTTTGAAAATTGTTGTTGGGCGTAACTAGGCAAGCTCCTACTTGAAAACTATTTTTCAGTGAACAAGGGCTTGAGAGATAAAAACATTTTATGTTTGCTTCTTAATCTTGTGTAATTAGTTTTTTAGGATCAAATTCAAAGCCTTCATTAGTTCATTGGAAGATTCCAAATGGAGACTTAAAAGGCACAAGTATTATACATGCAAAAGAAGGAACTAGTGACAACATCGAGATCATATCTACTTCATGATGGTTTAAGTTTTCTCTAAACACAATTTTTATGTACATAAGGATCTAGAGAAAGGAGATGACATTGTATGATTTCATAAACCGCTTCTCCCCTATCTACATTGAAATTTGGATGTCTTTCCTAAAAAATTAATTAATCTTCCAACACACAATGACCCTCATTTTCTTTATGTGTATAACCAACTGGCTCCTCCATACTAGCATTAGTGACAGGTTTGTTCATGAGGTACAAATACAAAATAGTTAGTAATATAATGGAAAAACTTGTTAATAGCATGTACTACAACAATACATTATCTCTTTGTTACAATATAATTTTAT
>Ga0115851_100777_pt1 | contig 15584 bp, 16 predicted proteins | sample InSIn2gowninarea_FD_83865 | JGI IMG/M metagenome (GOLD analysis project Ga0115851, IMG submission 83865)
GTGGAGGAAACTTCTTGTTGGACCCTAGGAGGAACTTGTACAGCATCAAGGCACAGGTTGTAAAGTTCTTATTTCATTTGAATTAATACAATCAGATTCATTTTTCTTAACAAATTGTCTTATGTCAGTTGTTTCATAAATTCCTTGATCATTATGATGGATATGCTTTATGATATTGGCTTTTCAAGTGCTATTTAATTTGTTTGCTTGTTTGTGTATGCAGATTTGCTACAAAGTAGCTCATTTGGATCAAAGGACTGAGGCTTCCACAAACTTGCACTGGACCCAAGGTAGGCCCAAACACCTGTTTGCTTTTGTTAATATATTGCATATTTAGAGAAAGATAGTTTTTGATTGGCTTGCTTGTCACTAGATATCATTAGATACTAGGGAGGTCGATCTTGTCCGTAAGATTGACTCATTCCGCATGACAACATCAACATCTAAGAAAATAAATATACTACTAATATTACGATCCCTGCTAAAGAGGAGGGCCCTTCCCCCTAACAGGGTGCAGGAATGGAATGAACCTACTTAAAGATTCAACACAGGAATTGCAGAATCATCACCAAGTACTTGCTGTATTAAAATAGTTGAAAGATACAAGATCAAAATATCCGTACTGTTCAAAATGTTGTCATCCCCTTCTCATAGGACTGAGCCTTTTTATAAAGTCTTATAGAGCCCCAAAATTAGGGAACGATTCAGTCATGAGAATCCAACGATTCTCATGCTGATCGATTTAACATAAATGAAATAAAATAGAAGTTGTTACAACCAGTTTTCAATTAAAGACATTTTATGGTTACACCACTTTTTATAGCTATATCTTCTCAGAATTTTTCAATCTTCCACACAGAGTTACATCTCACGGTCTTCAACAATTATCTCTAAAATAACACCATGGTCTTTAACAGTTTTCAATGTAGCAGCAACGTCACAGTGTTACAACAAATTGTGATGTAACAACAACCTTCAGGGTGTAACAACAATGTTCGGGGCGTAACCACATGTAACAAGAACAACTATTTGCCCATAGTCTTTAGTAATTACAACAACACCTAAAAGAAAAAGATCCAAAAGGTCTCTTCCACAATATCCTTGGTTAGTCATTCCAAAAAGACATTGTTTCTTTCGATATTTAATAGAAAATGGCATAATTAATACGTCAGAAAAAAGATTTCTTTTTTACTAGGGAGAGTGACATTGTGCCAAGGGATTGATGGATTTGGTGAAGGGAAATGGCCAAAAATAGGGAAAAAAGTGTCTGAAATATCCTTAAATGCTGCACCCAACATCTCCCCCCAACTGAAGCCAATGCATGCCCTCATGTAGATTCCTTTGAATGTTCAGGGTCATCCTTTATTACAACACTGGTATGTTGCTGATGTAGTTTTGTGAGATCATAAACGTCAGCATTATCTTCATCCTCTTTCCTATGTCCTTGAGTAGCCATAAGCTGAGTAGTCCAAGATATTTCATCATACCTATTTAGTTGGTAGTGAGGTTGGCAGCTCTCAATTGGAATCCAAATCAAAGGGATTTTGAACTTAAGTCCTATCCAAAAAGCTCCCATTGATTTAAAAATTCGTGCATACTTGGGAACTCGAGTAAAAACTATCACAAAGTTATGAAATCGAAAGGAATCCCTCATCTATAAAGTTTCACTGCTAGCTTCCGAATATTTCAAGCTTTCCACCAACACTGGACTCTTCAGATGTGAAAAAATATTAATACAAAAATCAATGACTCTTCTCCTGTACTGGGCTGATTGTTCCACCATGTTAGGAGTACTAAGAAATATTTTGAATTCTCGCCTAAGGATAGTAGTCGTGCCAGGATATGATCTCATTTGCAGCATTGATGTCTCTTTTTTCATATCAGATGATGTCTTGGCAAGATGCAAATCAATTTGGTTCCTCATAAAAGATATGAAGGCTCACAACTGTAAGTCTCCAACATAAGAAAAAATGTTTACAATCATTTGTAGATTGGCATTCTCAACAAATATATTATGCAAAAAGAGTTCACACAACAAACCTTATTCATCAAAATCATAGGACCAAAATACATTTAAAAGAGTCCTAGTATAAATACCCTTATAGGGTCTATTCTCACAAATAGTTTTCAATTGGAAAATAAAAGATAAAACTTTTCCCACAAGAAAATTGGATAAGATGGAGATGGTGCCCTACAACCCAAAAGGTTCAGGGCTAAATCGTACATTTCTCTTTTATCTTCAGTGAATTCCTTAATCTCTTGTTGCAATTACTGACTTTGTTCCTCCTTCTTCTTCTCGGCTTCCTTTCTCTCCCATTGTATGAGTTCTTCTGACAATAACTCCTCATCCCATTGATCCTTAAAAGTGGGAATAATCTTTTGATGCTTCTTTAAAGAAATTACTCCCTTTTTTAGGGAGAGTGCCAACTATTTCCAATTCTACAATTCAGAAATCCATAAAAGTGTTTCTAAGTGCCAAATGCCTCAAGGTATAATGCAATGGAAGGTGTAACAACGTCTCGAAATTGGAGCTATTATGCCTTGACTGTTGGTTCTTGTCTAAAAATAATTTCATGGACAAGTTCTTGTGGATTAACACTCACTTTTTCTTCCTGAAAAAATTCTGCCTCGACTGCTGGTTCTTGTGTTTCAATTTCTAGGTCAAATTCCATAGGGTGCGCCATTTCAGCTACTGGTTCTTGTGTAACAACAGTGTCATCAATAGGTTCTTATGTAACAAACCACCATGGTTATGTCTGAGTTTCCTTCGAGATGGTGTTTGCATCACATATTTTATACCTTGTTGTTGCTAGCCCTTTAGCATATGCTGCACATACAAGCCCTTGTGTGGTTTCTGCTCCCAATTTATTGAAAACTTTCGCCAATGTGTCAAGACCCGAAACCCTTGTTTCCCTTTCCCTATCCTTTTTTATTTTTTATTTTTTTGCTTCTAATTCTTTAATTTTGAGCAGCAGGGCTTGGGTTTCATTCTTACTTGGTGAAGGAGTATCTTGCTACTTGACCTATTATTCTTTCTTGTTCTGAGCTTCCTTTGCGCCTTCATGCTTGTTGAACTTATTTTCAAATGGTGGCGAGGGTTCCAACCGAATTCCAACCTTGACCCTTCTCTTTGGTGTTCTGCCACCGACATGTCTTTCCAACTATCTTTTCCCGATTTTGACTCTAGAGGATTTCCCTTGCTCCTCGACTACATCAATTTTCCTTGGAGCACCTGTGGAGGTTTCAACTTGTTTCCAATGTGAAGTTCTTGTATTTTTGCTAATGAAATCCTCCCAACTTTTCCCTTGCTACTCCAGGGCCTCCAATATGATCAGCTTTATAAGTTCATGCTTAGTGATACAACTTTTTGGGTGTGAGGCAACCTTTACCGCAACTGCCATATGCTTCAAGTTCTCCAACAGGAAGTAAGGAAGATTAATCAATTGCATATGCCAAAGATGGTCTAGCAAAGGAAAGTGATAATTAAAAAATATCATTTCACGCCCCTCACATGTAGTGTATTTGATGATAATGAAAGAAACATCATTCGATGGTTGCGGAAGGCAAAGGCGGTCAATTCCCCTTCCCTTCTTAACAAATTTATCCTCTCCCTACAAAAATTCAGTCTTGAGGGAGGGGTCATTGATTTTTCAATTGAACCATTGCTTGCCTTCATTTTGAAGCGTTGTCACTTAGGCAACTACTTCCTCTGTAATCTCTAGCTTTAAACCTCTAACCTCTGTTTGGTTTCTACTCAAATTTAGTGAAAATTCCAGAGAAATGCTTTCATCTGACCCTCTTAGTTGCTCGAGAAATTTGAGCCACCCTACTTCTTTGAAGATTTGACAAGCTTCTGGGAAATTATCTAAACCCTCTGTAGAATTTGCCTCATATCTTACTGTTACTCCACCCATCCTGCACTGTTACATTTGATCATTACTGTGCTTCTTTCTGCTCACTATCAAAATTCTTGAGAAATATATGCAATGAGTATGCGAAGCCTCATTGGGTGGATATCAGGGCAGTAGGCAAGGGTGTCAAGTAATAATAGCATGCAATGCAGGTTATCATTTCGTTATTAATCCAAAGGTATGGGAATTTGGCTCAGGTACGATTCACACTTGATGAAGTTATTGCTCATAAAAAGGTGGTAATGATTACAAAATTTGCCACTTCAAATCAAATTATATTATAGATCACAAAATGATTCTCCCTGTGGACTTAAATGCGAAGGCCGTCTTCAGTTGTCAAAATATAATGACATATTAATTTCCTTAACTCTTAAGTAAAGAAAAAGAAATATTCCTTTTTAAATGACTTACCAGTGGGTGATGTCATTGATATCGATGACGACGAGGATTATTGAGGCAGATAGTTGTAACTGGTTCCCTGTTGTAATCGTCTCCCACCAGATTGACTGTTACAGATGTAACATCAAATGGATTTCCTTATAGTAGCTAAATATTTACATCAAAACTTTTATTACAATAAGCTTTTCCCTGGAGAGTATTATGCTCTCGAAGGGATTGCTAAAAATGATACAATAAAATGAATAAAACTAGACTTGTAACAACATAATATATATGTGTAACAACATGCTATCACAAAACTTATTAAAAAAAAATGTACCAGTTGCCACAAAAGTGTTTTTCAGCTGATACAATTATCTACCTGCACCCCATAGGAAGTTTTCATAGGTAGATTTTATTATTTTTTCTTATTTATTTATTTTTTATTACTACTATTATTATTATTATTATTATAATATTTTTTTGGTGTATCAGTTGCCATCAAAAGTTGGTTTTCAACTACTACACTTATTGATTTTTTTTAAAAAATTTAGCACGGGAGAATTTTCCCCTGCTTCCATAACTTTGAGCCTTCAGATCCTGTGACAATGTTAACAAATGAATCCTTCTAGTTGGGTTTGTGATATAATCGAAGATGATGCCCATTGGCATTGTCTATGGTAACTAATTTCATAGTCCCATTGTCAAACACTATATCTACCTCGTAAGGACCTAGCCACTTGGTGCAGAGCTTTCCTTTGAAGTATTTGAATCATGAATCATAAAATAGAGCCCAATCGCCTTTCTAAAACACCTTCTCTTTGATAAAATTGTCATTCCACTTAGCCCTCTATTGCTAGATGATATCTGTTTGCTGAATTACAACCAATCTCTTCTCATCAAGTTCATTTAGCTAATTTAACTAATGTTTATGAGTTGTAGTCAAATCTAGGTTCACTTGCAATTTTGTTTTGAGTGTTTTTACTTCGAACTCAATAGAAAATAATGGATTTTTACCATATACCAATTCATATGGTGAAAATACACTAGTATTTATCCATGTATTTTTATATGCCCGTAGTGCTTTTGGAAGTTTGTCAGCCCAGTGCCTCTGATGGCTGGCTACAATCTTGGTGAGAATTCCCTCAATAACTTTATTGGTGCTTTCTACTTGACCATTTTCCTGTGGATGATATGGTGAATTAACCTTGTGACATATCTTATATTTCTCAACTAATTTCTAGATCAAATGAGATGTGAACTGCGCTCTTCCATCTGTCACTATTTATCGAGGTAGTCCAAAGTGAACAAAAATGTCTTCAAACAAATAGTCTAAAACGACCTGCTCATTTGCCCCGGTTAATGCCTTCGATTCAACCCATTTTGTGACATAGTTTGTACATACTAGAATGTAGGAATTCTACTAAGATGAATGATTAATTGGTCCTACAACGTCTAGGCCCACTTCTCAAATGGTTCGAAAACTACTTGAGGCTGTAAGGACATTTCATCTGACCAAAGTGGTTGACCCATTCTCTGAAAACTGTCACATCCCTTTACAAATTTCTTTGCATTCTGGAATATGGTAGGCCAATAATATCCAGTTGAAAGCACCTTATACCATGGCCTTTTGCTAGTAAAGTGCCCTCCACAACATTCCTCATGGTAGGTTTTGAGGATAAAAAATCTCGTCCTCTCTCACATAACCCCTAATCTATTGATCTGACCCTATGTAATAAAGGTATCCCTCTACCCAAGAATATATTGCACTCTGTTGAACAATCCTCTTCCTTTCTCTTGAGGACAAATGTTGTGTAAATCTCTGTGCAACAAGATAATTAGCTATGTCTGCATACCGTAGTGAGTAAGCTGAAATAGCAAAAATATATTCATATGGAAAAGAATCCTCAACGGACATACAATCATCATCAACAGTTAGCCTAGAAAGAAAATCAATGACTACATTATCTTTTCGAGGTTTATCTAAGATTGTTATACCAAATCTTATCACAACATCAACCAACGTGTAACCCTACCATTAGTGACAAGTTTATTCATTAAGAAATGAATGGCAGAGTGGTTAGTGTGAACAAATATTTGATAACATATGATGTAGTGCCTAAATTTATTAATAACATGTACTACTATAATAAACTCTTTTTTAGTAACAGAGCAATGTAATTCTGTTGGAGTTAGGTTCTTGCTGATGTAGTAGATGGAATATGGCTTTATGTCTTCAAGTTGATATTGCACATCTCCCATAGCAGTATCAGATGCATCAGTTGCTATATGGAATGGCAGATCCCAATTTGGTTCTCGCAAAATAGGAGCTACTAATACACACTTCTTTAACCCTGCAAAGGCTTGTTCACATTTCCCCGTCGAGACGAATTCCATATCTTTAGCAAGTAGAGAGAATAGTGGGGATTAAATCCTTGAATTTTTTTTATAAATATTCTGTAATACCATGCATGTCCTAAAAAACTTCATACCTCCTTTTGTGTTTTTTGAGCTGGAATTTTCACAATTATTTCTATGTTAGTGGCATCTACATTTATTCCCTTAGAAGAGGTATAATTCTCGAGCACAATTCCTTCATTCATCATCATGTGACATTTTCTAGTGCTTAAAGAAAGATTAGCTTACTCACATCATTCTAATGCTTTTTCGAGATTGGCTAATGCTGGTTCGAAATCATCACCATTAGGTGTAAAATCATCCATGAATACTTCCAAACACTCATTTAGCAAATATGAAAATATTCTCAATAGTTCCCTCTAGAAGGTTGCTGGTGCATTACAAATTCTAAAAGGGAGAACCTGGTATGCAAAAGTCCCCCAAGGGAAAGTAAAGGTGGTTTTATCCTGATCCTATGGAGCAATTTGTATATGATTATATCCACTAAACACTTCTAGGAATGAAAATAATTTCTTTCCAGATAAGGTATCAAGGACTTGATCTATGAATGGTAAAGGGAAGTGGTCCTTTTGAGTGGCTATATTAAGCTCTCTGTAATCCACATGAATCCTCCACTTGTCGTTATTTTTAGGAACAATAACAAGTGGAGAATACCCATTGGCCATCAGAGATGGGATAAATGAAGGTGGAATTTAGAAGTTTTTGTGATTCTTCTTTCACTAATTCCTTAAGTGTTGGGTTCATACGTTGATGTGGCTTCCAAACTGGAGTGCAATCTCCATTCAACTAGATGTGGTGGGTGCATAGATTAGGGTGAATTCCTTTCATGTCTATGTAATCCCATGAAAATTCCTTTTTATGTTTCTATAATAGCTGTAACAACATCTTGTTCTGTTCGGGAGTTAGGTTAGTATTAATATTTAAAAAATTTCCTAGCTCTATTTCAACGGGGCTGATTTTGATATTAGGGGCAGTTTTCATATGCTCTAAACTTATATCTTCCATAGTATCTTCCACCCTTAAATCATCGATAGAAATAACAACAATGGAATTACTGATAAATCCATTGATAATATCATCCTCTGTTTCATTCTTAAAATATTGGGTTTTGCCAAGATTGAGGAGTGGCTGGGAATAATTTGATTCAGGTTCAAATTCATGTCATAAGGGATTTTCCAAATCTTTACTTGGTTTTGCAGGAGGGTAAAGGCTGAGGTTATTTGTGGTTTGTCCATTTTAAATTGTCATATAGCCAGACCTACAACCTATGAATGAATTTGTAGTGGCCAACCAAGGCCTTCCTAATATTAGGGGATGTCCCCCCAAGTTTGATTTGGTTTGTAAAATAAGCAAGTCTGGTGGATACCTTCAGGAATCCACTGTGATCACTATGTCTTCTAACATTCCTTCAGGTTTAACACGTGACCTATTTTCTAGTTCTAGTACTATAAGTGTTTGTCTTAGCCCATGTAATATTAAAGTGGTGAAGATTTTGTTGGTCATTACGTTGATTGTTGCCCCTAAATCAATTAATGTATTCGAAATTGGCTTCTCATCAATATAAACAATGACAGTAGGATTCCATGGATCATTATATTTAGTTAAAAGAGGTTGACCAGTCATCAATTCTAACAGTTTTCCCATCACATGGATTGTAACAGGGTCTTTGGGCTTCCTTCCATGTTTCTTGACACATAGGTTTCTTACTTTTTTCGCATAAATGGGGACATCCTTAATCGATTGCAGTAAGGGAATCCTTATGTGCAATTTTTTTAACTCCTCGAGAAAATCAAATTCGAGTTGTGGAATCATCCCAGTTTCAACTAATCTTTGTGGATACGGAGGATCTTTGGTTACTATAACAGTTGGATTGATTGTTATAGGTGTATCAATTTTATTTGAATCACCTGTTATAGGTGTAACAATCTCATTAAGATCCACATTATCATCCCTAGGTGATTCACATTCCTCTTCAGTGATAACATGGGAGATTTTTGGATTTACGACTTTTCTTGATCGAAGGTGAATTTCGTTGCATCCAACAAGAGTGATGTAGTAAGTTTGGAAGGAAGTGGGGGCTTCTATATTCTAGGATGCTTTATTATTTGGGTTTGGGTTAGATTGTACAGGTAATTGGGGTCATATGGGAGGATTAGCAATAGATGACGAGAGAGGTGGAAATTGCAATTGTTGTTGTACTGGTAGTGTAGGATGAGTTGGACCTAAAGAGTTTCCCCTCCAATTGTGAGGCCAAGAATATAGATGAGATGGAGGATATTGAAAAGATGGAGAAGGAGAACATTGGTTCCATGGTGAAGGAAATTGAGCTGGAGGAGGAGTGGAACACTGCCATGGAAAATTTTGAGCATTATATACATTATTCCACAGATTAAAATAAAAATCTTGAGACATACCTGGTGGTCGTGGTTTCCAAGGCTTCCTGGACCCGATAAAGTAGGAGGACTAAACTTCTTCACTTGATTCCTTGAGCACTGCTTTCAGTCTAGGAAGCTCTGTATAGTAGCCTGTAGAATGATATAGATCACAGATATTGCATAAGATGATGCTGTTAACTATACATTCCTTCAAGGAATGTTTCTCTTTACATTTCGGGCAGAACACAACCAAAGCTTTATCAACTTCATCATGTGACTTTTGCACTTGTGCTATTGTCAGTTTGGCAGATAAGTTATTGAGAATATCAGTCTTAATATTTTTGAATAGATTTTCGATCTCGACTCTGGTCACACCTCCATTTGTAAATTTCTGTGTTCTAATAGAGGCATCTCGTGCCATGATTCTCCCCCGTGATGATTCCCTCGAACACCTTAATAAGAGTTTTATTATCTCATCAAATGACTCTTGAGATATATCTCCTTTTCCCAATAGGTTCAACATGTTGAGGCAGTCATCTCTCATTCCTCGTATAAATATTATTTTCAAAATTTCTGAATCCATATCACTGTGTTCGCATCTCTATAGATTATAATGGAATCATTCCACATAATCTTCCAAGTTTTCTTCTTCCTTATGTTTCATTCTAAATATATCCTCTCTCAAATCTATGGTCTGGAAGTAGTCCTGGTATTTCAACAGAAACATAGTCTTTATGTCCCCCCATGTTTGGATAGTAGTAGAACTAAGTCCCATATGCCATCTTAGTGCTACTCCAGAGTGGAAGGGAATAGTTTTAGCTTTTAAGCATCTGAAGTGTAGTCATAGATCATGCACAGAACATCAAATTCAAACATAAAAATATTAGGATCTTCTATAGTCAATCCCTGAAAAGATGGAAGGGTTGATAGAGGAATATTTTTCATGGGAGCTTAGCCCCTTATATCACTTATTGGAAATTCAAAAGTGGTAATGGTGGCATTTTTCTATCATTGTTATTGTTTTTATTATCTCCCATTGTGGATTCTCCTGGTTCTTTTTCTGGTGAGTATCCTCCAAAGATTTTTCGAGCAAATGTCCCGTGGATAAAGATTCATGTGATGACTGTTCAGGTTGTTCTGAGGCTGGTTATTTTAATGCACTGCCTGAATATGGGTATTGATAAGTAAAAGAATGTTCTTCCAATTCTGGTTCTTGGTGCCTCCCACTAGTTTCCCCTTGTCCTTCTAATCCAAAATCCTGGCCACTAGTATCTCCCTGTTGTTCTTGATTTGAATCTACATATTTGGGAGTCTGTAGGCTAGTTTGAGGAAGGTGGGGTACTAAAACATAGGAACCAGATACTCCTAATTTTGATATGGGGGTAAAAAATTTCTATGGACCTATTTTTATTGCATCCCTATGTAAAGTTCACTTCTCTGTCTCTGCTTTTGAGATCAATTCTTGAATAAATGTTTTTCTCCCTAGATCCGTATTTTTCTTGTTCCTTTTATGACCCATTTTTCCTGTATATTTATTAGAGTTCCTATGTTTCGTTTCTTCTTTACTCATACATCCTACACATGGACCCTATGTGTAATTATTTCACACCCTAAGTGTCTCAATTACTACAATGGTGAGCTCTCTCAGGTATGTTAGAGTGATGCATAGGTTCTTACCTCTCGTCTTACTGCCTAGTGTCTATAAAATTGAAGAAACTCTAAAAGGAAGTCTCAAAAATGTACACACCCTAAGTGTCCTAATTATCATAGTGGTGAGCCTACTGAGGTATGTTAGAGTGATGCGTAGGTTCTTACCTCTCGTCTTACCACCCAACACCTGTGCAATTAGAAACATTGTATCGAAAGAAAATTCAAGAAAAAGCATTGGCTAACTGTATCACCAATTGCCTTCCCCGACAACAACGGAAAAATGTTTGTGCTATTTTATCAGTCTTTAAAACATCTGAATCATAACCTTTAATTGTCAACCAAGGTAGGTCTTTTATTTCAAAGGAGTCTACACCGTCTGTGCTGATACATGAAAAAATAGGAAATACAAGAAACGCCGTTGAACACACTTGCCTAATTCTTAAAACATTCTTGCATAAATGAAACTCACACTTTCGGGAAGTAAAGAAAACACTGCAGAAATGAAACTCATTCAACAAAGAAGAAATTCACACTTCATAAGCTTCAGAAAATAAACAGGCATGCCATGTATTATTAACTAGAGTGCACCAATAATATGAAACAACATACCATAAATCTGAAAAAAAGAAGTGTGTCTATCACAACATATGCAACGACAATAAGAAATTCACATCAACATATAAGAAAATAAATATAATACTAATATTGCGATCCCTGCTAAAGAGGAGAGCCCTTCCCCCCAGCAGGGTGCAGGAATGGAACGAAACTACTTAAAGGTTCAACATAGGAATTGTAGAATCATCACCACGTACTTGTCGTATTAAAATAGCTTAAAGATACAAGATCAAAATATCAGTACTGTTATCACTCAGATTTTTTCCTTAGAAGTTATCAAAGAAGGAATAGTCCAAGGTAACCACAAACCTAATCTTTGAGACTCGGGTTCTAGCCAACCTAAGTCTAGAGAGGGCTCTCTCTTTATAGTTTAACTTTGTTTTGAATAATATTTTAGGCTAGTTCTTAGTGTTGATGATTGTTTGTTTTGATTGGGTGGTGGAATTAAGGAAATAGATGGGTAGAGCAAGTATTTATGCCACTGGGATATGGAGTCAATCAAGAAAGGCTTAACTAGATTTTATCTATCACGAAGGTAAGAGTCCACAGGGCAGGATAGCATAGCAAAAGCAAATCTGTAGGTTTAAATGGGTGAAGCAGTCCTAACCAAGGCAAAGGGCAATGAAGAATCCTTAACCGGGATTAAGATGAACAAAGGAAGGATGATTAGTAGCAAAGGGCAGTGAAGAATCCTTTACTATGGACCAAATGGGGGGTAAACTACGGAAGTAAGGGAGCAATTAAGAATTCCCAGACCTAGGCAGTTTAGTAGAAAACATAAAGAAAGCAAACAATTAAAATGGAGAGAACTTAAGCTAATTCTGATGATATCATTCCTTGTTTGCTTTATAGATTTAATAAGAAACACATATGCATATTCATAACATGAAGAGAATACAATATTTAAACGCGAAAATATGATACTTATTTGTTCCAACTGTGCATGAGAATCCAGTGAAATGTCCTTAGCTTTATTTCATTTCCAGCAAAACCAGTCCAGTCTTGAGTACAATGGCTCCTTGGCTCAAAAATAAAATGTCTATAGAAATGTATTTTAATCCACACTAATTACTTCAATTCGTGAAGTATTTATACATAAATTGATACAAGATATCTCATAACCATATGAGAATTATTCTAGGAAACAAAAAATATCTTCAACACGAAGATAGAGATAGATGGAGATTGTTTTCTAGCTATCCCTTTTATTGTGACTGTGCTAGCTATTGTAACTCAGATTTGGCTCTTTCAGTTGCTTTGTAGTTATGTGTTGGAATCACTTTCTATCTTCTACCTACTGATACTCTTTACTTGTTTAGCTTTGATCCTGTCTTACCTATTTTACTTGGCAGAAATGTTTTACCATGTAGATATTTTGGTAACTTTATACTAAATTTGTTAATTGTGTCCACCATTCATTGTCAGGTAATTTCATCCTTATCATTTTCCTCTAAATCTCATCATCTTCTGTGTACTTAGCAAAATTTGGTTTGCTTGTGAACAAGTGCTTGACTTCATGCTCTATGTAGAACAGATTCTCAAGACCATCATATAACACCTTTCCAGTGGGCAAAGATTTCACCCCTGAAGTACTAGCTTGGCTTCTGGTCAGCTTGTTTAATCTTTCATTGTAATCTTCCTGGGTCATCAGCTTGTCATTTATTACCATAGGACTGGGAAGTCATTTTTCTCTTAAGATGCCATACTTTAGCATAAAGCTGTCAATGTATGCTTGGATGCTCTGACATATTTTCTCTAGATTGAGCATTAGGTTCCTTTGGGCGAGAACCTTTTTAATATCTATGATTGTTGCTATTCTGTCTTCTATTTCTAGTTCATCCAACTGATATTTGTTTTTGCTGTTTAAAAATGTGATCAACTGATTGGCTTCTTCAGGTTTATTTCTCAATTCTTCCACTGTCTTGTGGATTGCTTCTGTAGCCATTTTGACTAATTCAGTTTGTTCAAAAATGATTTGAATAGAAGGCCAAACATCATTGATGGAATCAATGATGTTAGCCCAAAGAATTTCTTTCATATCTCCCAATGGATCTTGTAATGTTAAGTCCTTTTCAAGGACTTTTATTCTTTCTACCATCCTTTGGTTCTTTTGAGCTTTTTCCTTCTACTATATTTGAGCAAGTTTATAATTGGTTTCTCAACTTGTCACTTGTTCTCTGAGTTTCTTAAGCTCAGTGGCCTGGATACTCTTTTCCTCCATGGCCTTGATCAATTCTGTAGTCTTCTTTGTTGGTGTCTCTGTGCTGGTTGATGTAGATGTGCCTACTGAAGTACCTGTTATTGTCAACGTTCTATCTAGTGGAAGTGTAGGTGCCAACGCAACTGCCAAGGTGGAGGAAGCTGTTGTGGAAACTATAGGTATTATAGTATGAGGAGTGGTGGCCAACTCACTCTGTTTGGACTATATCAAATTATCCAATTCTTTCTCAGTTTCCTTTAACTGTTCATTAAGCTTTAGGACCAAGTCCATAAGCTCTTCCTCCTTTTTGGTTTCCATTACTTCAGCTATCTGAGGATGATGAAGAGGAGGAATCTTGAGCTGCTTTTTCAGTGCATCTATGTCATCATTTTTCTTCTTGATAAGCTTCTCTGCAGCTTTCAAATCCTTGGGATCATGTCCCAGTTCTATGACCAAGTCCTCTAAGGACTTTATCCTGGTGTCTTTGCCCTGTGAAGAGGCCTTCTCCAACTGGAATTGCGTTGACATGTTATTAAGTGAAGTCTGAAGTTGGTGGGCTGCTATTGCCTTGCAGGTCAAGGTGGAATAGACCATTTCACCAGTTTGCTTATGTAATTCAATTTGGTCAATAGGATGGATATCCTTTGCCAATACTTCAAAATCTGTTTTTAGGTAATCTGCCATTGATTTAGGTTGCTGTGTGGTTGGCTTCAAAAAAATCATTTTCATTTTCCTTTCTTTTATGTCAAAGACTAACATTAGCCTTGTTTGATTTGTTGGAGCCATCTTTAGATAATGTGCATAACTTTGCACCTTTAGCCTTTCATTCCTTGCTTTGATTTCCTTGTATTTTTCCTTGTTATCTAGGCTCTGTACAGTAGGACCCCTGAAGGAGGATACTTCCACACTTTGCTTCCTTTCTAACATTTGAGCCTGTGAGGTGGAAGGTTCTTGTGTCCCTCATGAAGGAATGGTGTGCCTTCTTTCTATCCTCTCTGCTCCTGAAGTTCCTACTGTCTCTTCGATGTATTCCTGCTCTAAATATGGATTCAACCTTTGCCTCTTAGCATAGGTTTTGGCAACATGCCTGCTAGAAGGAGTGGCCTCCTCTTGGTCTCTTTTGAGGTTCCTCTCCTCATTTAGAGGAGTCTACAAAATAAGAGGATTTATAATGATTTGTTCAGGTTGAGCAAGTTCCTCTGAAATCTTAGGCTGTTCTGATTCTTCTTGCTGTTCTGAAAGCTTTGGTTGCTCTGATGGCCCTGGTTGCTCTGATGGTCCTACTTTTGTTGTTTGCCCACTGTGTCCCTGTGATTGCTTATGAGATTGAGACTCTTCTGGCACCTATACAAATGAATCCTCATCAAGTTTTCTATCTAAATCAATCAAAACATTATTTACAGCAGTCTCTGTGCTATCCCGGTCTACGAAAGTATTTTCCACCCATTCAAGATGATTTGCATACTGCTCAATTTCAGGGATTCTATGATGGATGTAAAGAGATAATTTATTCCTTTGTATCCTATTACAAATGAAGTCTAATGGATCATAATTCCACATAAAACTTTGTTTTAGTTTCAACCTTTGAAGCATTTCATCTGCTTCCTTTCTTGCTTCCCTACTGTTACAAATAAATGGGCCCAACTAATCTTTTATTCTAAGTTGGGCTTTCTTCTTGGCTTTCACAAAATGCACCTCATCTGAATTGATCATTTTCTTGTAGTACTCCATAGTAATCAATATCATGGGGAGGTATCTAGGCAGCTTGTACATGGATTCTAATTTCAGTGTGGTTTTGGTACAAGTACCAATCCCCCACTTTATACTGCTTAGACAACTTTAGGACCCCTCCTGATGTCTACATTGATTCTTGGGGGAGGGCTTTCTAGTAATATATTTGTCACAGGATACACAAAGAGATCTATGAAGTCGGTATAAGAATATTGAGAGTCAAACTGATGGATTAATGAAGTCCAAAAGATCACGCATCCACGGTTGCCTTTGGTCTCAAGCTTCTCGACGGACATCCGATGTCAA
>Ga0115851_100778_pt1 | contig 15581 bp, 15 predicted proteins | sample InSIn2gowninarea_FD_83865 | JGI IMG/M metagenome (GOLD analysis project Ga0115851, IMG submission 83865)
TGCCACTTCTCTATAAAAATATTATGTTAGGGTAAGGGTCATCTTACTCTTACTGGGGATTCCTCTCTGCATGGAAACTATTCCATTAGATATCCCATAGTGTGAATACCATCGTTGAGGAGGATATGGCCAAGAAGTGTGCATGGACCAAGGAAAATTATTAATGGGAACCAAGGCTACTATTGAGCATTGTAATTATGATTTAAATGAGAAGGGATGTTCATACCTTGTTGAAATTTTATTGGAGCTTGTGGTGTCTTCATGGAAAATTTTAGGGGCTAATATTCACAGGTGGGCTAATTTTCCACGATTTTTCCAAAAAACGATTTGCCAATTTCCATTTTTTATAAAAATGATTCACCCAAATTTTACAATATAAAATTATTTTACCTTAAAAATAACCAATATTATATAGAGAGAATATATTAAATCATTATAACTTTGAATAATTTTAAAAATACATCAATAAACATTTTATAGTTTGCATGTAAGGGACTAGTGAGATTCACCAATGTTTTTAAACTTCAAGATAATTTTCCATCCTTAAAATATTCCCTAGACCTTTTCTAATTGACGAAGCACAACTACTCCATGCTCCCTTATATTCCTTGGTAAATAACCTTCAAACCATGATGGAAACTTATCAATAGAATTATTTTCTTCACAAACAAAACACACTTCTATAGCATTCAAAGGATACTCATTCCTATGGTGTCTCTTAGTGCAATGGGGTAGAACACGACCAATGGTTTTTTTATTCTTCTTGTTTTCTTTTGATTCGCAAAGCATCGATATGCATAAAAAATGTGTTCAAAATTTAGCTTTCGTGTCCTCTAACATACATTATATTTCATTTTTAGAAAGAATAGAGGAGGAAGGACTTACCAAACTCTTGCTCACTCTACCATTTTTTCTAGTGGCTCTCAAATGATTTTTAAAAACCCACTTAATCTCATCATAAGTGAGGTGGTATATATCTCCATTAGCCAATAAGTTGAGAGTTTCCATATTGATATCTTCTCTAACTCCCCTCAATAGTACAATCTTTAGGGATTTTGGTCTTACAGTGAAATAATATGCCCTTTTGTAACTTAGTTGGAACCTTTCCCCATAATCATCTAAAGACTCATTTTCCCCTAGAATCATTATGAAAATATCATATGTGGTGTCCATTGATCTATAATAGTCTTGATACTTATTGTTAAAATCTTGTTTCATTTGATGGTATTAATAATTCCTTTTTAAGGATGGTATTCGCATCTTAGGGTATCCAAAGGAAGGAAAAATTGACCCTTCGTCAAGCATAGTTTTCATAGGGAGTGGGATACTAGGGATGGGCCAGTTCACTCTTCCTTAAGCATAAAATTCTCAATTAATGAAACCCATATAAGGATAAATTGAACCTTATTCCAACATAGTAAATAAGTTTAATATGTACATGAGGAAGGGATAATTAAATATTCCTCTCATATAGTATTTATGTCAAGGATGAGCATGGAGAAGAGTTTGTTGACCTTTTCTCAAGGAGGGCATTGTTATCATGGGGTATCTAATTGAAAGGTCAACCAACCATTCCTCAAGAATAATTTTAAAATATAGGGGGGTATTTTTTAATGGTTGTATAACCATTACTCAAGGATATAAATCTTATATAGGGTAACCTAGAGAAGAATTGGCTAGGGCCTTCCTCCAATTTAAGATTTTCACCAAGGAGGTATATGGGGAAGGTTTAGTTGACCCTTCCTCATACATAGGATTCTCATTGAGGGAGAGCACAAATAAGGGTTGGTTGGCACTTCTTTATGGGAAGTATGCTCATCACAAAGTATCTAATGGAAGGGTTAGGCCCTCCTCTAGAATAAGTTCTACATAGAAGGGCAACCTAAAGGAAGGGTTATCCTTCCTCAAGCATAGTATTCTTATATATGAGATCTTAGAGAAATATTGGCCACCATTCCTCTAGTATAGTATTTTCATTAAGGAGGTGCACGGGGAAGGGTAAACCAATCCTTTCTTGAAAAATATATTCATATCTAGTATATTATAGGGAAGAACTTACCAACCTTTCCTCTAGCATAGTGTTCTAATAAAGGGGAATCATGGAGGAGGGTTGGCCAAACCTTCCTCAACGATGGTATTCACACTATGGGATATCTAATGGAATAGTTTCCATGCAGAGAGGAATCCCCAGTAAGAGTAAGATGACCCTTACCCTAACATAATATTTTTATAGAGAAGTGGCATGGAGAAGAGTGAATCAATGCTTTCTCAACAAAGGCATTCATGTTGTGGGGTGTTGTTGTCATTGCTACAACACCCTCCAAAATTTAACAAAATTCAAATTTTGGAGCCTACTTTATCATTGTATCAAGTGTCGCCTTGGTTGTAAAGTGTCGTTTCATGTCATCCTATATGTTTCAAGTGTTCTTGAGTGCTCTCAAGTGTCATCACATTGATTGGAACATAATTGGTGCATTTCATGGTCATAACACTTTTGTTGTTGTAAAACGACACTTTTTGATCTCAGTTGCACAAACGCCAGCTGTTATGCTTGGGGAATGTTTCTAAAGTGGTTTTTTGATATGTACTTATCATTGTTTAAGATTGTATAAGTTTTCTTGATGAGTTGGTATCTGTCGCACTTGATTTTATGTTTAAACTCATCGTGTTCACACCTTTCATGGTATAGGGATGAAGTGTTGTAACGACTACAACCACCCTCCAAAACTTTTCCTATCCTTTGATTTTGGAGCCTTCCTTCCTATCCACAAGAGCTTATCTTGTACTATTTTCAAGTACTCGTGATGTGTATGAGACTTATTTTTTTCATTTGTGCTTGTGTTTTATTGTTTTTACACTTAGCTAATCTTTTTAAGTCACAAGCCAAACTCCTGACTTGGTCTTACAACAATTCTGGGCTTTCCTCCAGAAACTGTGCAATCCTTGAGTGCAATGAACCTTGATGATTGGAATTGTGTAGTTCAGATTAGAAGTCAACCTTAAGCTCAGAAACTATGTAGTCATGGAAGGCAGCCAAGCACTGAGCTTAGAAACTGCACAATCCCTCACTAAGCTCAGAAAATGCACAATGCATTGAGTCAGGAAGTTGCCCAGTTCCCCATAATTGTGCAATCTTTCCCACAACATGCATGGAAAGTTCCCCCCGAAAAAAAAAAAAGAAAAAAATTTGAAAAGGAAAAATCATTCCTAAAAAATAGGGATCCATTATTAGTATCCCAAAGGAGGCATGCTCGCTATTTTTAGAAACTTCTGCCAAGTGTCATTTTTTCCTTGATTTTAGACATGCGCATCATGAACCCTAATTTTCTCAAATATATTTAATCGATTCCTCTAGATATTATTTTCACATTTGATCTTGGAGATCTAACATTCCCGAGGAGATCAATGAACCTTCGGTGGTGTTTTCCTCATTTTTAAGGGTGAGTTTCACTTTTATCGTCTTTTGCCGCTTTTTCTATCACCTTTTGTCATTTCACTTATTTGAGTGTTGTCTTTCTTATATCTCTTCATGGTTCCTGGTGTTTCAACTTATTTTAGCTTGTATAAGTGTTGTTCTAAGTTGTCGTTTTCCTTTCACAAGTGTCGCATCACTTTTCTTGTTTTTGCACCGATGGTCTTCGTTTCAGTGACTCTCCTCACATACTTAATTTTCCTTCTAGTTGTTGAGTTTTTGAACTTGTTTCACATTGATTCATTTATAGTTATCCAGTTCTTCACCCAACTTCACATCATCACTTAGTTCTGCTCGTTTTCCACACTTCCACAGGGAAGATCTGCACTTTCCTTGGCCATATTTTGCCTTGCCTAGCTGGGCATTGCACAATCCTAATGCTCAAGCTGAGAGCTTGGCCTCTAGAACTACACTATGCGCAGTATAGGATATCCCAACTATGCACTGTGCAGTTCCAAGGTGAGCCTTTCACCTTGGCCACTGAGACTACATAATGCACAATCTCTCCCAGTCATTACCCAAGATGAACTATGCATTGTGCAATCTCAAGCCTCAGACTACACCCTTAGCTACTGGGACTGCACAATGTGCAATTACCACAGTTAGTCTCCCTTTCTTGTTGATGGAAACTACTCAATCCCTCTAACTAGCTGCCCCGTTTACTACTTGATCATGCTGTGAAGTTAGATTTGCAAAAGATTAATGTTTTCTTTCCACGAGTGTCCTTTTGTCCCATAGTTACCAACGTTGTTGAGTGCTTCTCTTGAGTATTCATTGCTACCATGGCACCAAAGAGAGTTGCTTCAAAAGCAACCATTAAAAATAGTACTGGGGAAGCAGTTGAGAAAACACCAGTAGACTTACCAGTATATGTGGACACTCAATTGTTTATAGAAAAGGAGTAAACACTAACATGGTAGCAAGTTAATGAAGCTATTTCAACAAAGAGCCTTGAGGTAGATCTCAAGGACCGATAGGTTTATCTCAATATCCAGTATTTAGGACTACACAAGGTTGCATGCATATATCCAATCTTCCTGTGTGCAGACATCATCAACTAGATTATTTCACACATTGATGAGGAGACCATGAAATTGAGAAATTCTAGTGGATAGAAGCTTCCTACCTTTCTGGCATAGGATTATCAGCATATGTATCACTTTCTTGAGCTAGTGAATCTCATGGACTCATTCTTCTTTTCCACCAACAAATATGTGAACACAAAAGATATTGTTAAAGGATCGGTGAAAGAGACATTGAAGTTTTGAGATATACCCACCCATTTATACAAGACAAATTATCTTAGGAAGGCCTACCAACTCTTGTTTATCTTATCTTGCAGGATCCATGGTTAGTTTTCCTAAAGGGTGGGAAGTCTTATTGAACTGGGTTGTGAGCGAGGGGAAGCCATTCAACTGATCAGATCTTTTGGCTCGATACTTGAAAGCCCATGTAGCACATGACCATAATCTTCCCAGGGGTGAATAAGCAAGGTTTTATATGTCTTCATATTTACTGGATGCAATCTATGCACATACTTAGTTTCCTAGCATGAAATGGACATGGAACCCATGAGAAACTACCATGCATATCTATAGTAAATTGATTTTGGATTGTAGTCATCTAGGCATAATGGAACATCTAACTGACCATTTCATCATCTCGCTTTACAAGATCATATTTGAAGTATAATTTCCTTGCATGTCACGAGGAGAAATGGAGGCAATAATAGAGATCACATATTCGTTTGCCTAACCGGGTGGCATCTTCCTTAGAGTGTTTAGTGGAGAGAAGCCGACACATGTTTTTCCAAGGTATGCCACTGAAAAGATTGTCATGCAAGAAGTGTCATATCATCTCATCACAGGGTTGTCAGCAACTTTGTACAGGAAGAAGAAAGCACCATGGCCCACTCTTCCTTTTCAAATTAGATTATATGAGATAAATAAATTGAAAGTCATAGATACTGAGTGAAAGGAGATAGTGAAGTTTTCATTTGGTACTCGAGACTTTAATCCGTATGATCCCTGTAAAATTTGCAAAGACCACTATGCAAGAATTTACTTTTAGTAGCTCAACAGGACATTTCATTGGCCGAAGGAGGATCCATGGAGGAATTTCTACAATGCCTCCAAACCTCATGAAATGGTTAGCTAAGAAGAGACTTCACAAGCCACTCCAGAGAAGGAAACAACTCCAGAAGTAGCAGCAACAGAAAGCAACAATCCCGTACATGCTAAGGGAAAGAGAAAGGTTATTGATAGTCTGGGGGGGAACAAAGCCGCAAGATGAAAGAAAATCCAATCCTTACGAAATAAGCTTTAGCAGTAGAAGTGAAGAGGAAGAAAAAGATACATAGAGCATAGTAGAGGAAGAGATAAAAGTAGAGCTTGCAGGAAGCATAACTAAGATTGAAGCAAGTAGAACAAGAACTAAAGGAAGAATGAGAACTAAGGATGAAAGAATAAGAAGAGAAGTAAAAGCAAGAAGAAGAAGAAAGTAAAGGTTCCATAGATGAAGAAAAAACACCAGTACAGGCTGAAGAGCAAGAACAAAACCAACCAACAACTGAGGAGGAGGGTGATTAGATGCAGGATCGGGAGATTCCTCAACATATTGAGTACTTGGTTGAAGTTGTAGATATGGAGTTGGAAATGGAGCTGCAAATTGAAGATGTTGACCTGATGCCGAGTGCACCTTAGGTCACCATTTAGTCTCCACCACCTCTAGTAGCAAAGTTAGCTCCAAGTGAAGAAGGGGACATTGTTCCTCTTGATGATGATTTGGTAATGGAATTGTACAAGTAGGGAGAAAGCATTTTCCTGATGATCATGCATCACCTACATTCACTAGAGAGAGTGATAGTGGCAGACACCAGAAAGAATCCAAATTCCATTGCCAAAGCCAACTTGGCCTTTGTAGGTGCAACAAGATCAAGCACTCAATATTTGACAATCGAGAATAAGCAATTGGCATAGGATTTACAGGTTTCCAGGCAAGAGGTAGAACAACTCAGTACAATAACACATAATGTAGCTTCCGCAAGGGTCCACTTGGAGGAGATGAGAACACTGATACTTGTTGAAGTATAAACACTTAGAGAGACCATTCGGGACCTCTAGGATGATCTCATTACCGTACATAAGGAAATTGTATGATTGCATGGATTGCAGCAGCAGAGCAAAGAATTTTTCAAAACTCTCATGAATATACAAGCTTCCATCGCACCCATGTATGAATGTGTTGGAAATAATACTGAGAGGGGGGTGAATCAGTATTATTAGATCAATAATTAAATTTTCAAAACCGATTTGTATACACTACTTCAGCTCAGTGAACTAGCATGTATGCGCAACTGTACTTATTGCAACCAGCATATATGCAAAGATCTTTTGATTTACCCAAATTATCATGTATTGAACTTTAATCAGTATGTCAGGAATTCATTAGACAGTGTAGTTAAAGCAGAATAAAGCATCACACATAAGCAACACAAATGAACACCAAGATATAAGGTGGAAACACAATGTGGGTGAAAACCACCTACTGCTATCGTCTATGTCTTCTTTTAATAATAAGAAAATTCTATTTACAATTTTTGTATTGGTGTAGTCTTATACCAGTACGCAGGCTTCTACCTGCTGAAGTCTACAACCTTCTCTCATTCTCCTGCTTCTATTGGAAGGGAGCTACAACCCCCTAGCTCTTGTACTAGCTGATATGTTTACTAGTACGTAGGTGCCGGTCTACAGAAGGCTACAACCTTCTCTTTTCTTCTGGGGACCACGTTGCATAAATTTTCAGATTGGATCCATCAACAACATCATTCAATCATCAAATATATCTGCATCAACCAATCTCCTTTTGAACTAACCACAACCAAATCAATCAATCACTTTGACAACCCATCAATCTGATCATTCAGAATGTTGGCACTAGAATACAATAAGCAGAACCCAAGCCAGAACCTAGAATACTGCAACAGCAAACAGAAGCAACTAAAACATATATTATAAGGTATACACTAATTCCATGTGTCGAACCTGCATGCATATGTGCTTTCCTCAAAGCCAAACAGTGTATATATCTACAAATATAAATTCAAAATTCTGCAGCTATTCCAGACTTTAGTTATACCTAGATCATATCATTTAAAGAATAATATATGCATTATAATTCAGATCTAGAATATACAAGAGAAAAAACACCTAATGATAGTTCATTTTACGCCTTAAGATCCCGATCCATCATTAGATCTGATCCCTCATCATCAGCTAAGGTTCATCCTTGGTTCAGATCCAACAATGCACCATAACCCAATAACCTTCATACTAGATCTCACACTTCATCAGATATTCGATACTTAAACACCTTGGCCTAATGATCTTCTCCTCCTTTTATAGTTTTAGACCTTTCTCAATACCATGGACCAAAACCACTTAGGACCAATACCTTGGACCAAATACGTATGGTCACTACCTCAGATCAGATATCTTGGACCAATACCATGGGTCAAAATACCATGGACCAAATACTTCGGACCAAAAATTTAGTTTTCCAAGGTATACATGCTTTTCCTTCTGTGAAAGTGCGTGTGTACGTATACGTGACTTGTATATAGTGAACCTGCATGTATACGTAGCTTGGTTAATGGTGAACCTGCGTATACCTCTCTTTCTTCATTCTATGAACACTGATCTATAATTCGTTGTTGTTTACCTGCTATACTATGATCTTTCATCTGAGTGAGTTGCCTTCTGAACTAATTCCTTGAAGCTGCCCTACATTTCATCACATCTGTAAACACTACTGTCATGCATTTTATCACATCTGATATCTCTTCTGTAGATTCATCTAATTACCATATACAAGTGAGTTGTTCTGCTATAAGTGGGTTGCCATCAAGTACAACACATACATCATAATGCCAACAATCTCCCCCTTTGGACTTGATGGAAACAACCACACCAAGTCATTCTCCCCCTTTGACATCAAGGGCAAAGGGTCATGCTCCCCCTGAGTGCATGCTGAATTCTCTGATATGCTCCCATGATCGAGTACATGCTCCCCTTGAGCATAAGCAAAGTCTACAAAAAGATGTTCTAAAAGAAGAAAATGACTCTATACATACATCTCAAATGACCTTCATCATCAATGACTCATACATACATCCATCTCCCAACAAAATGGGGATATACCAAATTTGACTCATTCACCAAACCAAGTGGGGATATATCAATTGTTTATACATGTCAAAAACAAGAAACATTACATCATCCATCCCATGCAGTGGGGTTACAAATTAGGTATTTTCATGATCATTACATTAAAAGATATACATGACATATATAACAAAGACCAAATATCTTAAACAAGACCATGATAGTCACCAGCAAATATCATATGATCTGTAACATCTGTCAACAACATCTAGACCAGCAACCTGTATATGTCCATCATGAGTTCCCAAAATATCGTCAACCATGTTCTCCCCCTGAACCTGTTCCACATGTTCACTGTCAGATCTGGTCATTGCATATGTCAATAAGAGATATCAAAGCATCATCATCAATCAGATATACATCAAGTTATCAACAACTTTATGAGGACCAATATATTTCCACAGGTTATCAGCAGATTGAAACCATCATCAAACAGAGCAGATAATTGACATAACCATAGCAAACCCCTTTTTTTTTAGTCTGGCCTACTGCTTTTCTTTAAGCCAACATATACACGACTATGCCCATAGAAACCCACATACGTATGCAACTACACTTTATGAAACTCGCATATAACCACCTTTCTATGAAGAAAATAGGTTTTAACAACAGGATGATGCAGCAACTACTCCCAGCTTTTGCCTGAGATATTCAAATGTCTCTCTAGGCAGTGGTTTAATGAATATATCAGTAACCTATTCTTTGGAGGGAACATGCTCCAATTTGAGCTTTTGTTCAAGCACTTGTTCACGTAGAAAATGATATTTGATGGGTATGTGCTTGGTCTTGGAGTGCATGACTGGATTCTTTGAAATATTGATGGCACTTGTATTATCACATAGACTGGAGATGGGTGGAGTTCATGTGATCTGAATGTCTTGCAAGGTTTGCATCATCCAAAGTAGTTGTGTGCAACAATATGCAACAACCACGTATTCTGCTTCAGCTGTAGATAATGCAATTGAACTTTCTTTCTTGTTGAATCAAGACACTAACATGGAACCCATATAGAATGTACCATCACTAGTGCTTTTTCTATCATCAACACTTCCTGCCCAATCTGCATCTGTATATGAATGAAGTGTAAGATCTATATCTCTAGGATACCATAAATGAAATTTCTGTGTTCCTTGAAGATATTTGAAAATCTGTTTGACTGCCTGAAGGTGTGATTCCTTTGGATTTTCTTGGAATCTTCTAACTATTCACACTGCATGCATGATGTATGGTCGGGTACCTGTTAGATAAAGCAGACTATCAATCATGGATTTGTAAGTTGGTTGATGTACTGCTGCTGATTCATCATTTGAGCTAAGACTGCATCTTGTTACCATTGGGGTACATACTGGTTTAGAATCTTCCATGTCGTACTTTTTCAGGATCTGTTTGAGATATATGGTTTGTGAGAGAAAAATACCATCTTTATTTTATTGAACTTGTAGACAAAGAAAATAGTTAAGCTCACCAAGTAAGGACATTTCAAATTCTTACTGCATTACTGAAGCAAAATTTTGACTCATGGATTCTTCATTGCTACCAAAAATGATATCTTCAACATACACAACAATTATTAGCAATTTATCAGTGTCCATATTTGTATATAGATTTCTCTCTGCTGACCCCTTTGAAAAACCTTGTTGGTGGAGATATTTGTCAAGACAATAATACCATGCCCTTGGTGCTTGTTTTAGACCATAGAGAGCCTTTCTGAGTTTGCATACAAGTTTTGCATCATTTCTAAGAATGAATCCTTCTGGTTGTTCAATATAGACTTATTCTTCTAAGTCTCCATTAAGAAAGGCAGACTTTACATCCATTTGGTATACTTTGAATTTCTGAAAACTAGAAAGAGCAAGAAACATTCTTATGGCTTCAAGTCTAGCAACAGGTGCAAAAGTTTCTTCTAAATTTATAACTTCTTGTTGAGCATATCCTTTGCAAATGAGTCTAGCTTTGTTTTTGATAACTTCTCCATTACGTTCAGCTTGTTTTTGAATATCCATTTGGTTCCTATGATATTCTTATCATGAGGTCTAAGAACTAATTCCCAAGTATTATTCTTTTCAATTTGCTCAAGTTCTTCGTTCATGGCCTTGACCCAACATTCATCTCTGCATGCTTCATTTAAATTTTGAGGTTCAGTGGGAGATAGTAATGCTAGATAGCTTGAGGCTTCAGCAATAGTTCTTCTTGTCTACAAACCTGCCCCTTTTTTTCCCTAAAATTTGAGTTTCTGGATGATTTTTCTGAACATACCTGGACAAAGTCTTTTCTTCTATGGTTATCTCTTATTCTGGTGCTTCATTGGTTTCCTCTTCAGAATCAGTGTGATTTGATGTGGGAAAATGATCCTCATCTTCTTCATTGTCATAATCTTCTATTTTTATCTGTTTTGGATTTTTGCATGCTTCATCAATCACAACATTAATACTTTCAATAATTTTCCCAAGTCTTTATTATAGCATTTATATCCTTTACTTCGGGAAGAGTAGCCAAGGAGAATACCTCCATCTTCTCTGGGTTCAAACTTACCAAGCTTTTCATCAGTCATTTTGATGTAACATTTGCTTCCAAAAAATTTGAAGTATTTTATAGTAGGAGTCTTACCATACCAAAGTTCATGTGGAGTTTGAGTGTTGTTTACCCGAACATTTGCTTGGTTGAGAATAGTGATGGCGGCGAATGCAGCTTCACCCCAGAAGGTTTCAGGAGTTCCAGATTCATCTAGAATAGCACGAGCCATTTGTTGAACAGTTTTGTTCATCCTTTCTACCACTCCATTTTGCTGAGGAGTCCTTGCAGTGGAGAACTGCCTTTTTATTCCATGTTGTTCACAAAATTCAAAGAATTCATCTGAGGTAAGTCCCCCTCCTCTATCAGATTTGAGGCATTTGATTTTGCGATCTGATTCATTTTCAACCAAAGCTTCAAAGACTTTGAACTTTTCAAATGCTTCATATTTATGCTTTAGAAGACCTATCCAACACATTCTGGAAAAATCATCAATGAACAATATAAAGTATTCTTCTCTACGAGGTGACTTTTTCCTTGATGGTCCACATAAATCAGTATGAACAAGTTCAAGAGGCTTACTAGCTAACCCTTACTTTTTGATGAAGTGAGATCTGGTTTTCTTACCGAATTGACATGATTTTCATATGGTATTTTTAGGAATGTTGATATCTGGAAGATCATGAACAACCTGGAATCTGCATGCTTTTCTTATTTGAGAAAATATTAGATGTCCCAATCTTCTGTGTGATAGCTAGTTTTCATCATTTTTGCTTAGATAGCACTGTTGTTATCCTCCCTTGATTATGTATAGGTTGTTTGGGGTTCTTGTACCTTTGATCAAGGTTTCTTCTGTATCAAGCTCACGAACAACACATCCATTTGATCGAAACACTACTTCATTTCCTTGATCACACATTTGACTCACACTCAACAAGTTATGCTTTAAGCCATCAACATACATATAATTCCCAACTTTAACTTTTTCTTTCAAGAAAACATAGCCTTTACCTTTTATGACAACAGGAGTGTCGTTTCCAAATGAGACACTCTTTTCCTTTTCTAAGGAATTATATGAGTGTAGTTTTTCTTTATCACCTGTCATGTGTTTTCAGCATCCACTGTTGATGTACCACTGATTTTATTGTCCTTCTTCATACAAGGCTATACCACATCTTTCTGTGTGTAGTTCTTTCTTTCTCCATATTTTTGGATCTAATGGAGTTTGCTTCTTTTGAGATATTCACTAAAATTTGCTCTTGCATTCAGATTCTTCATGGCCAAAGTTGTTACAGATTGAGCATTCTATTTCATTTTCAAGAAGAGAAAAGTTATTATAGGAACTTTTCTTATTCCCTATTACATTCCTTTGATTTAGTGCTTCTTTAGTCATGATGGTTTTGTAAGCAACACATTCAGCAGATTTGTGTCCAAAATTATGACATGAGAAATGTTAGAGTCGGTCTGGTCAGCCCTCCGTCAGAGATCAAGACTCTTTATGCATTTCATTTTTAGGTGTCCCGCTCCATTCGCTCAGCTGCATTCTACTAGGGACATGCCATAATCTGATGGAGAAGGTCATGCTAGTCATTCCCCCTCATGTCTGGCTCCTGCTGGCTTAGGTCTTTGTGTCAATGACCACCAAAGTCCATGACAGTTAAGGTCTGGTGCTTCAACGGACAAAAGTCATTTTTGGTCATTAGGTCTAGGGATTAATCAATTTGGTCTTTAAATATGTCCAGTAAGGCCATGCAAGCCAGAGTGATGCCCTTGCAAAGTAATGATCCACAAATTTTCATTGTCATATTGATAAACTTCGACTGTTCTTCAAAACTCTGTTTTGAAGAAAAGTCAAACAATGTCATTTGTGACAAATTTTTCAAAAAGGGTCGGCAATTGATTTCTCTAGGTGCAGTCATGGTTTCCGTGGCCAAATGCTCTATCATGCAATCCCTGCAAAGAGTGTCAAATTTTTTTATCGTTTGAGCCAAAATTTCAGAGGAAAAGTGAAAATCAGGGTTGTTTTAAAGTCAGTGAAAAAGTGCCCAACATGACATTAGAAAAGTGGGTTTTTTGAAAAAGCAAATTTAAATCATGACCTCCAAGTCTTTATACACAAATCTTCATCAAAAATCAAACTCATTGAGTAATCAAAGGCATAGGGAAAACTTTGCAAGGTCGTGGAGTGTGCATCATGCGATTTGGAGCAGTTTGGAAGAGGTTTCAGGGGTGCAGCGCACACACGCAGGGGCACGGTGCACACAGAGCCCGCCCACATTGTCAATTCCTAACCAGCACGGTGCACACCCAGAGCACGGCGCACTGGGTTTTGCGCGTGGCACATAGAGACAAAGCACCCAGAATTAGCTAAAATTCCTTCAAATCTTTTGTGAAGCCCCTCTAATTGCAAGGTAGGCTCTAAAACTCACTTGTGCATCAAATTTGATAAAGATATGGTGGTTTATTGCCTGTGATTAAATGCAAAAAATTTCATAAAGTTAACCACAAGAAAACACAAAGGGCCATTTTGCTAGGGTTGCGTAACAGTGTTATTACTGCGAAGGCTTTATTTTCCCTACCCTACCCCTGTTCCTTATTCCCCTATGTCATTTTCCCTATTATCACTACCCTAACACTACCAAACTCATATTCCCTTTCCCCTCCTCCTATTGATCAATAAAAACCCCAAACCCTACCTTATTAAAACCCCAAACCCTAACCTATCAAAATACCCAAAACCCCTACATGTCTCTAAACAAAATTCTCCCTATAACCCCTATTCCCATTGCATTACTCCCCTCCTTTGCCTTTCTTGTTGCTTTCCTCAATTTCACCTTCAAACTCTTTATTCGGGCCTTTGCGCTCATGTTTCGTGCCTTGTAATGAAAAGCCATGTGTCTCAGTAAAGCAAGGACCTTGTTGACCTTGTCCAGCAGCCTCTCCATGTGCATGTTAACTCTCTCGAGGTTGGCCTCCCGATCCTCATTGATTTCTTGCTCCAATGATGTGAGCTCAACTCTTCTCCTTTGAGCAGCTTGGTGATGCTCATGAATGTTTTCCAACTCCATAATCACCTGCTGGTCATCAAGCTGCTTGTTTCTCTACTCCAGGTACTTCATGTTCCACTTGGCCCTCTCCAAGTCAAGGGATAAGGCCTTGGTCTCTGATTGCTTCTCCTGGATGATCTCTCTAAGTTTCGCATTTGTTGGTTCTGTATCTGTCTCATCATCATGAAGGAGAACGAATTCGGTCTCTCGTTCACCTGATGGCCCTTAATCTTGCATTGGCTCCTTACCTCTATCCTGTTCCTGTGTCGTCGATTTCGGAAGCGAGGCCCCTTCCACCCCAGGTGGAGATAACACTCGCTTTGCTGCTGCAAACAAAGGTCTACTGCCATTCTGATAAGTGATGAATACTGGCATAGTAGCAGCCTCATGGCACTCATACTAATGTGAAGGACCACCTATCTCATGCTCTGCATTTGATACTACCTGAAGAGTGTTGAAGAAGTCATGGGAGATGAAGTCCTCCCAACTAATGCCTTGCAATCCCAACTGATGATCCACCAAAATCCGGATAAGAGCAAAGTGATAAACACTGTTGAGCTGCTGCCGAGGGGTCTTATGCTGCATGAAATTTTTCATCCTCTCTATGTTCCCGCAAATGAAAAATGGGAGGTTCATCATTCACACCCTGGTAAAGTGCATGAGTAACCTGATGTGATAGGCATAAAGGCGAGAAAACCTCCCCTCACAACTGAAGTATTTCATGATCAATTTCATGAGTGGAGCATACTCATCTTTCAAAAATCTGAATGGGAAAAATCTCGTGAGCTGCCTCAAACAACTGGCCTTAATGTAAAGCTCATAATGATGCCTATCCACCTTCTTCTTCTTATGCCATTGTTCTCCAACGTTTGGTATGCCTGTTTCCACTGATATAGTTTCGGGTGTCAATGTGAAAGTCACCCCAGCCAAGATAGACTGACCTCCATGTAGGTGAAGCACAAAAATATGGGCCAACTCATGATGAACTCTAACAATTGCCACCCTTTGACAAAATTCAAAACATGGTAGGTGCTAGAAACATGACATAGCAAGAGGGCATGCCTGCAATTCAGTGAGGGTGTTTGGCTCATCCCTGACATGTTTTCCACTCCTGTGATGTCTCCTGGGGGCCTGTTCTCCTGAAGTTGCATCACTGTGAGTTTCCACCTCATACTCTGATGAACCCTCAGATGCCATGGTTGTTGTCTATAAACTATATTTAGGCTGCCCCTTTGATGATGGTCAAGCTAGGTGTTGTTTTGATATCCCCCACCAAGGGAGACAATGAAACAAGGGAGTATTAGGAGGGGAGTAATGCAATGGGAATAG